>OJDH01000228.1_pt1 | contig 36654 bp, 31 predicted proteins | sample 1592761 | NCBI WGS metagenome assembly OJDH01 (sample SAMN05416855, study PRJEB24817) | seawater metagenome | isolation source: Sea water | place: Canada:Atlantic | collected 2013-11
ACTATGCTCTTCACTCGTTGCCTTGCCTCAGCACCGCTAAACTCTCGCTGAGCGATCAAATCTTTATACTGATTGGTATAAATTCTCGCTGAGTGATCAAATCTTTATATTGATTGGTATAAGGTTAATCCTTTTGCTTCATATACTGTTTTGGCGGTTGGCCTAAGGTCTTCTTAAAAAAAGTAATAAACGCACCCACTGACTCATAACCGAGTTCATCAGCAATACGTTGCACTGAATCCCCAGTCGTTAACTTTTGCAGGGCTAACACCAGATGCAATTGACCTCGCCAGCGACCAAAGGACAGCCCTGTTTTCTGTTTAACCAGTCTGGCTAAGGTACGCTCACTCATGGCATGCTGCTTAGCCCACTCTCCCACACCACGCCTATCAGCTGGCGTTGCCATCAGTTGTGACGCTATGGCATTTAACCTCGGTTCTGCTGGAATTGGGAAGTCAAAGTGCTCGGTTGGCATGCTTTGTAATTGTTCAATTAACACGTCCACGAGCTTAGCTGTAGGACTGTCAGCAAGGTAGCGTTGCTCTTGTTCGCATAAATAGATGATTAACTCACGCACTAAGGGCGACACAGATAACGTACAACTTTTATCTGGCATGCCTTCGACATCAGGATCGATGAACAACATGCACACCTCTGCATTACTGGAGATCTTATTACTGTGGGGAACCTGACTTGGGATCCACACCGCACAGTTGGGAGGTACCATCCAGATAGCATCAGCAATTTTGCACTTTACAAACCCACTCAAGGCCATAACAAGCTGGCATTTATGATGTTGATGAAAAGGGGTTTCTGCTTCTCTGTCTCCTCCGGTCGCCCTTAATGAGACCACTTTCTGCGGATAACTGTCGGAATGAAAATCTGTAAACACAGGCGGTGTTGAGGGCATGACTTGACCGTTTTTAGATATATAAAGTCACTATAACTTAATTCAGCAATAAAAATGAGGAGTAATATACCTCTATATCAGCAGTATCTAAAATGAGGAATTTTCAGTGACACAAGTTCAACCTTCTCGAATCAACAATACGGCTTTCTTACTCTTCGGAATTTTATTAATTGCCATCTCTCTGCGAAGCCCTATCACTGGTGTTGGTCCGTTACTCGATCTAATCAGAGACCAGCTTAATCTATCAGCCACACAAGCTGGCATGTTAACGACACTGCCTTTACTGGCTTTTGCTATCTTCTCACCTGTTGCCTCAAAGTTAGCGAGAAAGCATGGCCTTGAACACGCGCTGATGACCTCATTAATATTGGTGCTTACGGGGATCACCATGCGCTCATTAGGGTCGACGACGACATTGTTTATCGGCACGGTTACCATAGGGGCAGGAATAGCCATTGCCAACGTTTTGTTGCCTAGCTTAATGAAACGAGATTTTCCAAACAAGGTCACAACCATCACCTCTATCTATGTGCTTATGATGGGAGTGGGCTCAGCGCTGAGCGCCAGTTTGGCGATCCCGATGACACATGTAGCGGATACTCTAGCCATCTCTTATATTCCCAATTGGGCCTTCGCTTTAGGTGGAATCGTTATCTTCCCCATCATCGCTATCTTGGTCTGGTTACCTCAGATGAGAAACCATACTCCTCCAACAGCAGATATCACCGAACTCGATAGCCACAGTTACCTTTGGCGCTCGACTCAAGCATGGCAAATCACGCTATTTTTGGCCTTTAATTCATTTTTGATGTACATATTTATTAGCTGGCTACCTACCATTTTGGTCGATAAAGGTTACAGCCATGAACAAGCAGGTGTCATTCATGGATTACTGCAACTTTTCACCGCCGTACCTGCGATTGTATTGATCCCGCTTATGTCCAGAATTCAAGATAAGCGACTGTTGAGTTTGAGTCTAACCTTGCTGGTCTTTACCGGCATTACAGGGTTAATCATCGCCCCCTCACTCGCCATATTGTGGGCCATGCTATTTGGATTTGGTGCTGGCGGAGGATTTATCGTCGCTTTAGCCCTCATCAGTCTGCGAACATCTGATGCACATCAAGCTGCAACCCTCTCTGGCATGGCTCAATTTTTGGGTTATTTGCTTGCGGCAACGGGTCCCATAATGATGGGAGCTATTCATGAACAGATGCAAAGCTGGACTTTACCGCTAATAATCTGTGCATTGAGTAATGTGCTCTGGAGCATCTTTGCCCTACTTGCATCCAAGAGCGATATTATCCTTCCTCCGAAAAAAAGCTTTCATTCTAAAAGCGATAATTTTTTATCGACCTAGTTATTCCTTCTCAGAATAAGAAAAGGCGCCCTGAAAAATCATAGGGCGCCTTTGAACTACCAGGGTTGGGTTCTAAAACCAGTTTTCTAAATTTAACTCTTATCTAAAGCACTACTGCTTTAGATAAGTGCACAGAGACCTTAGAAATCAAATTGTACGCCGACAAGTACTGTATCAGCCGCAATAAATAACTCCTCAGCCTCATCTCCCCACATGCTATATTCCGCATAAAACTTGCCATACTTATGCGGGTAGATAACATCAATTAGGAAGTGATCGGTGTCGACATTCACATTGCTTTTTGAGGTCATATCAACGATTGAATATGCCGCTTGTACCTGCACTTCAGTAAACTTATACCCTACGTAGATTTCATAGACTTTCTCATCAACCATCTCGCCAGCTGCTGGTAAACCTTCATAAAATCTTAGATCTTCAGATATTTGGTAGTGCGCAGCTAAGCTTAAGTTCTCGTGGTTATACACCACTTGAACCGAATCGATACTGGCTTCTTCAACAAATGAATCAACGGCAAAGCGAGCTGCAGAGAAAGTCAGATCTTGCCACGTGTATTTTGCAGCAATATTGTAACCAACCAAGCTCTCATTATCGGTTCCCGCTGCGTTTGATTTAACATCACCATTGTTTAAAATAGCCATGGCCGATGCTTGAAACCCATTGAGATCTGGGGTGGTATACGTGACCGCTCTATCAGGCCTTAACACCTCAACATAGTGTCCATTACCCGCCTCATCATAGCCAAATAAACCATAACGGCTAGTGTGGCAAATAACCCCTGAAGACTCATTGGTACAGCCAGCAGATTGGTCAACATCGGCAAAGATATCAATGGCGTTATTGGTGTAGTTCCATTGTGGCGAATACTGCTTACCAATTAACAGTGAACCATATTCACTCTCTAGACCAATATTGGCCAATCGTGCACGGGTATCACTTCCAGCAAAAGAACCATCGCTGGTAAATAGTCTAAATTCAACGTTATAACTGGCTTTAATGCCATCCAAAATTTCTGCACTTCCAGCAGCACCTAATCGAGAATAATTATCCTTATATTCAAGCTCACCTTTATTCGTATCTTGTACTTGAGCTCTAATACTGCCATACCAATCAAACAGCTCACCAGCGTAACTAGTTGGAGACAAAAGAACAATTGAAGTCGCGATAGCACTTATAATTTTTTTATATTTCATCGTAGTTTCTAAACCTTATATTAATATATTTTTGATAGATTTAAATTCCAACATTATGAATGTTTTTAATATTCGAAGTCACAACTAACCAGATAGTTATCAATCATCAGCTTGATAACATACAATTAAGATTCAAAGAAAACCATTCGAGTTGATACAGTTTATATTCGCATTTTATTATTTAACTACCTAACGGTTAATAGTTATTAACCAATAAGTAAAACTTATCAATTAAATTTAAACCTTGAGGTAGTTAGACTATAATTAAATGACATTCCCACTGGGAACTAATATCGCTTGTGAAGACTCTTTTAATTTTTCCCAGTCAGATAACTGAATAGAAATACCATTAGACCATGAGTCTTCTTGGTACCTTTTCAGCTCAGCAGATGAGATATGTTGCTGGTAATCAGCCGCACTAGGTAACGAAAATGTGCTGTTGCTCAGTTCTATCGTGAGTTTCCGACTTGCAATGAATGATCCATCATTATCACGACTCATTAAATTATTAATATATATTTCAGGTAGTTTATTTCCTGAATTAAGTAGATATTTAATTGTAATGGGTTCAAAAAAATCATCCCAACACGTTTTAATTGATATTCCATCTTTAGAAAGCTTGCATAACTCTCCAAATGCCAACCAACGGTTACAGCAATTTTCAATATTTAATTTAACGTTATTATTTTCGAGCAACTTATCTGATATATAACCAAGTATGGTTGGTAAATGACATAATATACTCTCATTATTTAAATCTATATTAATCTCCGAATCTGATTCAAACGTAATATTACAGGGTTTAACATTTGTCTGGTTTAGGTAATTAAGCGCAGTAATAAAATGTTTTATGCCATGTAAACCAACCATCTCGAGATCGGCAACCATATTAGCAATCAGATCGGCTTCTCCATAAGGCAATCTCAAACCTGAAAATGCTTTACTGGTCACTGCGACCAACTCGTTATGAGATACTAAAATCATGCATGCTTCTCCACGTGACTTTTTGATGAGAAGTCTGGCAGTATCGGAAATAACCATTCATTTGGATGGATTTCATTCATTAATGGGGCGCCTTGAAACAGAGTCACCCTGACCCAACGATCAGATCTTGGATCAAACTTTGTGGCTCCGAACATCGATAACTTACAGCGCAATAAATTCATCGGTAGTGCTTGTTTGGCCAGTACATTCATCTGAATATCTCCCATATGACAATGGCCTAAGGTCCAAACTCTTCTCACAATACCGGCATACTGAGGTGATGCTAATAAAAACTCTGCAAGGGTATTGGTATCTGGCTCAGTAATTAGTACCTGATATAGCTGATTAACTTGCCGAGCAACATCAAGTGGTAACTCTTTATCTTCTCCAGCTTCAATGCCCCTTACGCCTAAACGAGGCTCCTCTTTATCTTCAGATCGATACCAGAACCAATATTTATTTTCATCTTGGCTAAAATCAATTTCTATCGCCCATAAATAGCGACTTTTGAGCACTTCAAGCATTTGACGAATACATGTCCCACGAGGAATGGATAAGGATTCATCGGCATTCATTGATTCCTCAAACGGATCGACAACCTCTGGATAACACTCAATCAGGCAAGCGAGAAATACCTCTTGCGATTCAAGATTAAACCTTTGATTATATTGAATCTGCCGTTCCCACTTAAGTTTTTGATTTTTAGTATAATCAATGAACTTAATCATCTCAGACAGATCCAAAACGGCTTGATAATTCAACTGCTGCTGATACTCATCAATTGTCACCACTTGTTCTAAGTGTTTACGTGCTCGCTGGAGTAAATTCAGTAGTAAACGGCTATCAGCTTCCTGTGCCTCTTTTTGACTAATTAATCCAATCACTTTTTCGCGCTGAGACAGCCACTGATCGACGATTCTTGGGTGATTAATCAAGTATGGCGCCATACCAAGGCCTGTGGCATTGCCAACCCCAAGATAACGCTGTAAGCCTATGTCTAACTCGACTGCCTGCTCGCCTCCAAGCTGCTTAGCTAAATCATTAACCCAATCGAGGCTAAACTGCCTTAAAATATACACTGCACACATTTGGGCACTAAAAGAGAGATCGAAATCTGGGTTATTTTGTAATATCTCAAAATCTGCAATACCAAATTTACCATTGCCGTAAACGGCGGTCGTTCTCAATATATAGCCAACTTGAGCAAGCACTGCCGTATCTGGTTGCTTACCCGCTGCCAATGAACTGACTAAATGTTCGAATACCCGCACACTTTTATTAGCACGAGCCAGTACAATCACTTGAGTTGAATTTCTTCCCGCTTCCTGTAAAGGCACATTATTTTGCAGTTGTTTAAGCAGGTTTTCATCAATCTCGCCTATCACTAAGGCAAAGGTGATATCCCACTTTTCAGCAATAACGCGATCAATACGGTCTTCATCATTCATCTCATTGGAGAAAATCACCAAATGATAATCTTGATTAGGTGTCGTCAGCTTATATATAGCGACACCAAAACCTTGAGAACTGATCTCCCATTGAGCTACATTAAGCTGCCATTCTTTATGATACATACGTCTTAATAAGCTTCTTACAAAGCTAAGACGAGTTTGATGCATCGCCCCTAATCTTCTAGGATCCATTACTATCGCTGGATCTCGCATTGAGACTCCAGATTGATGTTCGTATGAGTCTGACATGCTTGACATCATCTCCTGTTCATTCTCACGATGCATAAATCACCCCACCAAATAGAAAACAGTGCAGCTACACATGCTAGCTGCACATTATCGGTTTATAGACCTTGTTCTTTTGCCATCTTCATGGCTATTTGTGGTCCATTCCATAGGGACGGCAGTAGGATCAATGACACCGGAACAGCGGTTATTACAATAAATGATTGCAATGCGCTCACTCCTCCAGAACCTAAGGAAATCAAGATAATGGCTGTAACCCCCATCATAATTCCCCAAAAAACACGAATAACTGCATTAGGTTCTGCCTTACCACTCACAACCACGCTAATGGTGTAAGTCATTGAATCACCTGTGGTGACAATGAATATGGTGGTTAAAATTAAGAATAGGATCGAGATAACCATAGGGAAAGGTAATTGATTAGTCACTGCTAATAAAGCACCTGGCAAATTAAATCCTTCGAAGGCTTTACTAATTGAACCCGGATTAGCGATTTCAAATGCCAATCCTGAGCCACCAACGACAGTGAACCAGAAACATGTGATCAGCGGAGCAATGATACAGATAGAGAAAACAATTCTTCTAATGGTGTAGCCTCTGGAGATCTTAGCAAGGAAAATCGCCATCATGGGACCATAACCAATAAACCAACCCCAGAAGAATACAGTCCACCAGCTTAACCACGCTTCATCACCACGATAAGTCGCCATAGGGATAAAGTTATCGATCATCGTCCCCACCCCTTGAAGGTAGCTATTAACGATAAAGTTAGTTGGACCAAATATTAAGATATAGATGATCAGACCTACCGCTAAGATGACGTTATATCGACTGAGGATCTGAATGCCACGGTTGACACCACTGAGAGCTGAAACGGTATAAATAACAATTGCTAACATTACAATGATTAACTGTGTCGTGAAGCCATCCGGAATACCGAACAGGGCATTTAAAGCAAAACTCAATTGCAAACCGAGGAAGCCAATTGGGCCGATAGTGCCCGCTGCAACCGCAATAATGCAGCAAGCATCAATCGTAGCACCCGTCATGCCTTTCAAGGCGCGCTCACCTAAAATAGGATAGAGCAAGGTTCTTGGTTGAAGCGGTAAACCTTTGTCGTAGTGAAGGTGCATCAATACGATTGAGGTCAAACTGCCTAAAATGGCCCACGCTAAAAATCCCCAGTGCATAAAAGATTGTGATAGTGCATTAAAGGCACCTTGCATCTGATCTTCTTGTGCACCGTAGAGAGGTGGAGGTGAAACAAAGTGAGCAATAGGTTCAGCGGCAGCCCAAAATACGCCACCACCAGCGAGTAAAGTACACAGAATTATCGCCATCCATTTAAAACCGTCTAACTCAGGCTCATCAAGGTTGCCTAAACGGACATTACCCGTCTTTGCTGAAGCCAAAGCAATGGCGATAAAGAAGGTCAGTAACATTAATATTTGCCAGAATGGTCCAAAGTAATTTACAGACCAAGCGAAGCCAACATTGACGATTTCAGACAGGAACTGACTATCAAATAGCGCTAAGATGACGAACAGGGTAATAAAACCACCGCTCATCCACAAAGCTGGATTATCGACTCCTAATTTTGCCATAACGGATTCAGGTTTATCCGCCATAGCTGTGCTATCGGTTATATTAGACATTTATTGTCTCCAAGCATTAAACTGCTTTTTTTGCACATATCAGCTTCATTATTTTGTTCTACTAATTATGAAATACTGATAACAACACGCTCTTAAATAATATGAGTGATGATTACATCATTCGGTTTTTGTTATTTTTTTAAACTTAATTCCAAGAAATTAAACCAATTACCACCAATAATTTGATTAACTTCCTCTTGGGCAAAACCATGTTCAAGTAAGCCTTGATAGATATTTTTCATGCCATTTTGAGCATCAAACCAAGGTAAAGCGTCAGGCCAACCCGAGTTTGACGACGATCCTTCGCCATAATCCATCGACTTTGACCAGCGACCATTTCGCATCCATTCCAGTACTGACTGTGGCTGGTTTAAACATAAATCACTGCCAATCGCTAAATGTTCAACACCGATTAAATCTGCTGTTCTAGCGACCATCTCGCAGAAGTCACTTAGCTGACATTGGCTTCCATTTGGCAGGTGAAATGGGTACAAGCTAAACCCCAATAATCCGCCAGATCCTCCTAAGGCCTTCAACACATCATTCGATTTATTTCTTAATGCGTCGTGAGCAAAAGTCGGATTTGCATGACTGATGCAAATTGGACGGGTTGAGATTTCAATGGTGTCTAAGGTTGAGCGTTCCGCGCTGTGGGACATGTCGATAATCATGCCGACGCGATTCATCTCTTTAATGACCTGCTTACCAAAGCGGGTCACACCAGAATCAACATTTTCATAGCAACCCGTCGCCAGTAAGCTTTGGTTGTTATAGGTGAGCTGCATGATAAGTAAGCCTTGCTTACGCATCACTTCAACGAGATCAATCTCATCGTCAATAGGTGAACAATTTTGCGCACCAAAAATGATCCCAACTCGACCTGATGCTTTGGCGAGCGCAATATCACTCACGCCATCAACGGGAATGATCACATCACTGTTTTGCTCAAATAATCGATTCCATTGTCCAAAAAGGCTCAAGGTTTGACGAGCATCTTCATGGTAAGCAAGCGTCACATGCACTGCTGTAATGCCGCTGTCCCTCAAGGTGATAAAGTAATCTCGGGTCCAATTGCAATACTGCAAACCGTCAATAATAATTTGATTCTGGTACATAGAATCTCCTTAATATGGGCGCAGGTAAGTGGTTTTGACGATGGTATAGAACTCTTTGGCGTACTGGCCTTGCTCTCTAGGACCAAAACTTGACTCTTTACGGCCACCAAACGGAACGTGGTAATCGGTACCCGCTGTTGGTAAGTTCACCATGACACAGCCTGTTTGAGCCTGTTGTTTAAACATGGCACTACTGCGTAAGCTTTGAGTGATGATCCCGCCGGTTAAGCCAAAGCGCGTATCGTTAACTGTGGCTATTGCCTCCTCAAGATTGCTCACCTTAATAATGCTAGCCATGGGAGCAAACACTTCCTCCTGATTCACTGACCAACTATTTTCAGTCTCTAACAATAGCGTCGGTGACATGTAGTAACCGTCATGTTCTAACGTCAGTCTTTCGCCACCAAATCCCACTGATGCACCTTGAGCTTTAGCTTTATCAAGCCAGTCAAAGTTAGCATCTAGCTGAGTCTTATCGACAATCGGCCCCATGAAGACACCTTCTGACAGTGCGTGGCCAACTTTCAAGCCAGCCATACGTTTAATCAGGGCATCAACATATTCATCATGAATGCTATCTAATACGACGAGTCTTGAAGAGGCAGTACATTTTTGGCCTGCACCTGAGAATGACCCCATGATGGTCGCTTCGACAGCGATGTTGATATCAGCGTCATCAGCAATCACCAAGGCGTTTTTACTGCCCATTTCCAGTTGACAACGAACGAAATTAGCCGCTGTCGCCATGGCAACTTTTCGCCCTGTATCCACAGACCCAGTAAAGCTAACACCATCAATACCAGCAGAGTTAATTAAGGTATTCCCCACTTCAGTACCGCTACCCAGTACTAAATTGAAAGTACCCGCTGGCAAACCCTGTCGATGAATAATTTCAGTTAGTGCTACGGCGCTGGCAGGCGTTAAGTTTGCTGGTTTCCAGATAACGCTATTACCAAAAGCCAATGCAGGAGCGATCTTCCAAGCTGCGGTTGCCGTTGGAAAGTTCCAAGGGGAAATAACAGCAACAACACCTAATGCTTCACGTGTCACCTCAACGGATACACCAGGGCGAACCGACTCTGCGATATCCCCCATCTGCCTTAATACTTCTCCAGCAAAATACTGGAAGAATTGCCCAGCTCGGTATATCTCACCTCTGCCCTCAGCGAAAGGTTTGCCCTCTTCACATGAGAGTAATTTTCCCAGCTCATCACAACGTGCAATTAACTCGTCACCAATCCCCTGTAGCACACGCTGCTTTTGCTCTAACGGAGTATGTTCCCATTGAGGTTGAGCATGCCTTGCAGCTTCAATCGCATCGACAACCTGCTGCTTGCTGGCCTGTGAGAACTCGCCTAAGCTTGAGGTAATATCAGACGGGTTAATGTTGGTTTTTGTACTAATACCTGAGTGCCACTCACCGTTAATATAAAGCGATTTTTCTGCAGAAAATGTCATATTGAATCCCATTTTTTATTTGATTTTATTGGTTATTGATTAATTGACTGCCGCATAAACGACGAGCTCGACTAACATTTCCTCTCGTGCCAGTCCTGCAATCACCATCGCTGCTCGGTTTGGGTATGGAGCGGTAAAATATTGACTATATACCTGATTAAATTCAGCTAAATAACTACGGTCAGTAACATAAATAAGCACTTGCAACACAGCATTTGAATCCACACCGGCGGCATCTAGCGTATGCATTAAGTTATCCATAACCTGCTTTGATTGTGCCCCTATGCCACCAGCAACAACGTCGCCTGATGAATTGATAGGAATTTGGGCGGTATATAAAGTCCCATTATTAATAACTGCCCACTCTAATGGTGCCTTAGATGCGTAAAGTTCTGTTTTCACGGGTTGTTTTATTAAGCTTGCAGTCATTCTTTACCTTTATTAACAATTGTTATTGCGTAATGTCTAAATTATGCGCAAGAATAAGTAATCAATCGAACGCTTTATTTTTTACGATTGATAAGTTTTTTTTATCGTTATATCCATGGTTCTATCTGAACCGTTTAAAAAAAGGCAAACAGGTCGTTATGGACATTAAACTTCAGCAGTTAAGGTATTTCTCTCTCGTCGCTGAAAAAGGCGGTTTTAGAGCCGCATCTGATACAGCAAACCGCTCTCAAGCTGCGTTATCAACTTCAGTTAAAGAGTTAGAAAAGATCTTAGAGCAAGCCTTATTCGATACTGGCCACAAGGCAAAACTCACCCCTTATGGCGAAGTGTGCTTACCTATGGTCAATCAGTTTCTAGACCTCTATCAGTCATTGAATAATGATCTCAGGGCGGCGGCCAAAGGACAATTAGGCTGTTTAAAAATAGCCTCTGTGCCTTCCGTTGCCGCTAAACTACTACCCAAAGTATTAGCCTTTTTTTGCAATGACCATCCTGACGTTCATGTGTCATTAATCGATGATAATGCGGTGGGAATTGAGAAAAGATTACTCGCTGGAGAGGTTGATTTAGCCTTAGGGAACTGTTTGCATATTAATGATCACAGAATAGAATTTTTCCCGCTTTTCACTGATCCTCTAGGCCTTGTTTGTCAAAAAGAGCACCCACTTGCCATCCATACACAAGGGGTTGATTGGACGGATATAAGCCCATTTCCTTTCGTCAAAAATGGCACTTGCAGACTACTCGCCGCGACGCCTGCGGCAGTGTTAGCAGAACAAGCAAACTATGATGTCGAAAATATTACTTCATTATTTTCAGTGCTTGAATTAGGTGTCGGCGTAACCACCCTCCCTAAATTAGCTTTTCCTTTAGAAAATAAAAACTTAGTGTGGATACCACTCAAAACACCTTTTATAGAGCGAGAAATTGGTATTTTTCGCTCTATAGAAAGGCATTTGTCGCCGCAAGCTGAAGCATTTTTACAGCTTTGTCAGACTCAATTTGAAAGCTGCAACACTCAACTATAACCAAGGAAGAACAGGCCCTACAGGGACAATACCTGTGGGATTTTGTGCTTTAAAACTAAAGAAATAATGTTGTTTTATGTAGCCGACATCCAGTGTCGAAGCAAATTCAGGATTGTCTAGCAAGTGCAACATGTATCGATATAGATTTTTGTATGAATCCAGTTGGTATTTATTCGCTTTAAACAGACATTGATAAACAGCTTCGAATCTAATAAGCGTCGGCCACAGATAAACATCAGCCAATGTTAACTGCTCACCTATTAGGTAAGTTTGCTTCGCTAACCTTTTGTCTAATATTGCTAAGCTCTTAAATAATGACTCAACCTGAATATCATACGACTCTTGAATATGTGCAAAACCAACCCTGTAAACACCGGTATTGATGTTGTGATGAAGCCATTTGCATAACTCATCTATTTCTTGATTTAACTCAACGGGATACAGATCCATTGGCGTCGTCGCGAGTGAAAGCCAATCCGTCGCGAAACACTTCGCTAAATAGGCAGAATCATCATTAACGATTGTTTGCAGCTCTTTATCCCACAGAACAGGCACTGTCACCTTGCCTGAAAAATCAGATTTGGATTTTACATAAAGCTCGGATAGCCTTGATGCTTGGTTAAGAGTATCTGGATACTCACTGTCAAACTGCCAGCCTAAATCAAAGCGTTTAGCAGCTAGCGTAGAAATCGATACATGCTCCTCCAATCCGAGTAAACGCATTACCAGATAGGGGCGATGAGCAAATGGACAAGCCTTACTAATATAAAGATGAAACCGATCCGTTTCCGGAATAAAGTCTTTATTAAAAACATCAAGGTGTTCCAATGATGATTCATCTTGTAATGATTGCCACTTCCCCTTATTTAACACAGGCATAATTTCCCCTACTTATATTAATACCAATACAGTCACTTACATTGATTCTGAAATAGAAGATTGACGCTTCTATTTTCTTATCCGAATATGACACCTAACAATCGTTTTGTGAGCTGTCATCTCACATTGTCGTGATTCAAACCACTCTAACCTACAAACCAAACCTACCACCAGGTAGGTAAGCTAACTCTAATATACCAATAAATACTTGTCAATACCAAGTATTCGCTATATAAATTAGACTAGTTTTTAAACTTTTTTAGAAGCAACAAAATAAACAATCTACTCCCCCTTCGATAGTGCTCAATGACTCAACAAAAATAATAAGGCTGATAGATGAGCAATGAACTTGGTCATGAAATAAATGATAAAACCGAAAGCTCTGTACCAACAATATTAATTACGGGTGCGTCGAAAGGTGTTGGAGCCGCTTGTGCCCTTGGGTTTGCACAAGCCTTTCCACAAGGAGTTAACTTAGTATTAGCAGCACGAGGTTTAACGGGATTGCAGGAGTTAGAAAATACGTTAGTGCAATACCCAAAAGCCAAGGTATTGACCCTAACCGTCGATATTGCCGATCTACAGGCATGTCAAACCTTGGTCGATAAAGCCGTTGAGCAATTTGGCTGCATTAACGTGTTAATCAATAATGTGGGTCTGCACCATAGAGGTAATTTTAGCGAGCGAACACCAGCTCAAATTGCTGCCATGGTGGATTTGAATCTTAAGTCTCCTCTCTATCTTAGCGCCCTTGTATTACCCCACATGCCAGATCCTACAACTGGTAAGCGCAATGCCATTATTATGGTAGGCTCTTTAGCAGGGCGAGCTCCATTGCAGGGCGCAGCTACTTACAGCAGCACTAAATCCGGATTACGGGCCTTCACCTATGCTCTGCATGATGAGCTTAAAGACAGAGCGATTAATGTCGCAGTTGTCTCACCAGGTCCAATTGATACCAGCTTTATCATGGATGAAATCGATGAAGTTGAAGATATTGTCTATTCGCAACCCATGAGTAGTCCAGAACAGGTCGCCAATGCCGTCATCAAACTCTCACAAGGCCAAAATGCTGAAATAGCCATGCCATGGTTCAGTGGTAAGCTCACCACTTTAGGTTATCTATTTCCACGCTTTAGACGAGCAACTCGTGGCTTACTTTATAAAATAGGCAAAAAAAATAAAGATAAATACCGTCAACGCTAATATTAACCACCTATATTTATTAGCCGACAAATAGAAAATAATGCACTTAACACTACACTGTAATAAAACCATTATTTTTATAAGTTAATTACGGGACCTTAAAATGAAAGGGAATATTATTTTATTCGTGCTGTTAACGCTTACCACAATGGAATGCATTGCTAAAGAATACCAGTTTGTCTCAATTGAAAACTTAATAGAGCAAGAAGTTGGCCGTAAAGTGTTACCGCATTTCTATCAGAAACTGGGACATACCATCACCATAAAGCCACTGCCGGGTAAACGGGCCTCCAGCATGGTCTCTACGGGCGAAAAAGATGGTGAAATCATGCGTATTTTTTCCTACGGAATAGAATACCCACATGCAATACGAGTTCCTACTCCCTATTATTCACTGCAGACGATGGCTTTTTACAAAAAAGATAGCGGAGTTGTGATCAATCGAAAGGAAGATCTTGAACACTATAAAATCGTCAAAGTCAGAGGAGTAAAGCATACCGATAACATAACCAAGGGCATGCCTTTTGTTTACGATATGGACTCCACTCAAGCCATGATGGACTTTCTCGAATTAGGTCGAGCCCAAGTTGCGCTCACGAATACCATTGACGGCCTTTTAACTATTAAAGCGCGAGGTTACACCGATATCGTCAATCTAAATGAACCGTTAGATGAACTCTATTTATATCACTATATTCACCAAGATCATCCACAACTGGTTGTTGAAATAAATAACGTGATTAAACAGATGAACACCAGCGGTGAACTCGCCAATATTATTAAACAAGCAGAGAAAGCTGTTTTTACTCAAGATTAAAGTCAACATCTGTTTTTTCCTTAGCTAACGCATATTTTCTAGCTATAACGGAAAACAGACATCAATATCAAGCCCTCTTAATAGCAGTAAACGAGGGCTTATTTCCCAAAGTAAAGATAGAGTTTATAACTTAAACTGACCCACTTGAGAACGCATATTCTCCGCTAGAGAACTCAGTTCCTCTACCGAACTCGACAGTTCATGTGAGGAGTCAGTCGATGCCAAAGCAATATCACTTATTGTGATGATACTTCGATTAATGCTTTCAGCCACGCAGCTCTGCTCTTCCGCAGCGGTTGCAATTTGAGTATTCATATTGCTGATATTATCGACCGAACCTACAATCTTATTGAGTGCATCTCCTGCCATGTTCGCCTTATCATTTGCATCATTAACCTGCTTAATCCCCAACTCCATAGAGACCACAGCTTGCTGTACCCCTTTTTGCAGTCGCTCAATCATAGATTCAATCTCTTGAGTCGAGTTCTGAGTACGTTGAGCTAATGTTCTTACTTCATCGGCAACAACGGCAAAACCTCTGCCCTGCTCTCCTGCTCTAGCAGCTTCAATCGCAGCATTTAACGCCAGTAAGTTTGTTTGCTCAGCAATCCCCTTAATGACGTCCAGCATGCTGCCGATGTTTCTGCTTTCATCAGACAATTTAGTAATGACCTCAGCAGCTTGTTTTATCTGCTCCGAAAGCGAGGACATACTCGTAATTGACTGCTGAACAATCAGATCCCCATTAGCTGCACTAGTATCTGCATCTCTTGCTGAATCAGCAGCAACCGTCGTATTTTGAGCAACCTCAGCCACTGTTGCGACCATCTGGTTCATCGCCGTAGCAGTTTGCTCTGTCTCCGATTGTTGCTCATACATGCGTTCACTGTTTTTAAGTGTAAATTCACGTAGCTTGATCGTCGAATCTCCAACAGTATTCGAGGCATGGAAGATCGATTCTAAGATCTCACGCAAGTGGTTAATGACTAAGCTTAGATTAGAAGATATTTGACCTAACTCATCATCATTAAACGTATTGAATTGCACAGTAAGATCGGAGTCTTTCTGAATGGTATTTAACTTATTAACAATATCATTTATCGGAATCATTACCGCTCTGGTCACCCAGAGTCCAATGAGAATACTCGCAATCACAGCAATTAAGTTCAGAGTAATAAATAGAACAACTGACGAAGAATAGATCTCACTGACTTTATGTTTTTCTTCACCAGCCCCCCTTAACTGCAGAGCAACCAGCTCTGAAATTTTACCGCTAACAGGGTCAACAACATCATAGAGGGGCAAAATATCATTACTCAACTGCCCGGTGATATCACCTTCTAACCCATCAAGTTTTTGAATAATTTGTGCAACCGATATATCCGCTACAGAAAATAGACTATTCGCTTCTCTGCTTAGCTGTGCTTCTTCATCAGTCAGGTGTGTGCTGAGAAATTCCTGCCACTTCTCATTAATACTCAAGTTAGCTTGACGTAAAATTTGACTCGCTTCTTCAGCACTCAACGCGCCTGCATTAGCTTTATTTACGGCATCAATAATATAAACAGCATAATCATCGCCTATTATTTTCAATTCCTCTAATGGTACAATTTTATCGTTATAAATTCGTACCACGCCGGATTCAATTTTGCCCATCATATTAACAGCAAGAAAGCTGATGCAGCTCATAAGGATGAGCGGAATCAGTAAGCCTAATGTCATTTTCTGTTTTATTTTAAAGTTGAACATTGAATAAGCCTTTCACGATATGGAAACTAGCCTCTATGATATCGACACCAGTAATCCTTTAATTGGGTCGGCCTTGACACAATATAATAACAGGATTAAAAAGCGATAAACAACTGGTTAACACCCACAAGTCGACACATTTGGTTGTTAAATTAAAAGTAGCCAAACATAGAGACTATTTACACATAAAAAGTAAGGGTTAAATAAACTGGGTTACGGTAGTAAAAATAGAACGATAAGATCACAGAATAGAACACAGTCTATTAGTTTTTAAATGACGTTAAATTAAAAATAATGAGTCTGGTTGTCTTAAATTAAAAAGAGATAATAATTAGATTCGATTAAAATCGGGGAAACTTTTCATCGCTTGAAGTTTTTCTTGTAACTTCTGATCATATTTAAACCAAAATTCACCTCGAGGATTCACTTCTTTTAATACCACATAACCTCCAACACTTCCGATATAGAGACGCGTGAATCGATTCCCCAGAAATGAAGTTTGAGCATATAACTCCCCCTGTCCAATAGTTTGGCAATTAACAACCACAGGAGAGGTCTCGCTCAGTGTAAAACCAGAGATCATCACCGGCTTTCTGTCAACCATCATAGATTCAGGGGATATGATCTCCATTCGCTCAATATCAGTGACCTTTCCTTCACAAAAACCAGGCAGCTTGACCCAAGTTCCCATCACTAATTCATGTAAATGTGTATTATCCTCTCGAGGAGTTGAGTTCAGATAGATCACAATCCCAATGACACCGACAAGCAGCATGAAAACAAAGCTCCATAACATATATTTCACTATATTTTCAGACATCGACTCTCCATATACAGGCTTAATCATTAGAAGGTACAAGTAATTGAATAGGGCGCTAGTCAACCAAAAGTAAACTGACAGGAGTGCCTTAACTTGCCCACAACATTGAGATTAGAAAGTATCATAGGATGGCAGGAATTAGGAAAGGTAAAATCAAAAAACATAGTGCTAAGCAATTGTTAAGTATAACCTTAAGCGCAATTCGATAGATAACACTAGCAATGAAGGTTTTACCCTTACAATATGCTGGTAGACACTTAGCATAAAGTTGCTATCCACATACTTGGTACCAATCTTATGGAATACTCAGTACCATCAATAAAATCAGCCCATCTTCATTACTGCTCACCATTTTTTTACTAGGCCCGAAGTCTAATGCATCCGACTTTTATTAATCCTCGGCTTTAGAGATAAACATGCGGCTAATGTCTTTTCCCCAAAGTTGAATAATTTTACGTGTCTTGCCCTTATTCCAAAAGCATTTCCCGAACATAATCACCCCAGCACCTTCAATGTCTCGGCGATCATCAATAGCAAACCGCTTAAAAAGCGCCGTTTGAAACTCATCGATCGGGATGCCGACATCTTGGCTGTCTGCTGGGTTTAGCCACCCCATCGTCCTATCACAGTGAGACACTGTGCCCCAATACATTCTCGGAGAACCATTTTCAGTAGGCTCGGCATCGGCGAAATTAACAAACAGGTTCTTGGCTCGCCATCGATACTTCTCGTCGGTATAAACCCAAAGATCTGAATCGGCAAGTTCACTGCCCCTTAGCAGGCTATTGAGTAATTTTTCTAATCCTTGGGCCGAAACACGCTTATCTGGAACAGGCGTAGTGGCTGAAATTAGAGGAACATCAGGGCCTTGCTGATTTGAAAGTTCCTTATCTGGATCGTCAGTCAAAGCATCTACACTGACTTGTTCATTTTCCTTCGGTTCTTGGTTAACCTTCCTAGCTTTAGGCTTAACACCACCAGCCACTGTCGGCGAGATAGAGAAGTCGATAACCAAAGCATCGCTATCAACCAAGACTTGATTGACCTCAATGGCATCTTGTTCCTCCTTCACTTTCGCGAGAGAAGGCTTAAACTCTCGACAATCCGCTTTATGATAACGGGAACCAAAACAGGCTGCCTTGCCATCTTTCGACGCTTTACGGTAATAAGCTTTACCATTGCAAACAGGACAGGACAAAAATTGTCGATACTGCTCAATCTCATCATCACTAAGCTTCTGAAACTTAAATACTGAGTAGGTCACATATTCAGATTTATCTAAAGTACAGATCGCATCAAGCATAATATCGGCTCTTAATTGGCTTAGGCATAACCTAGCGTCGAATGGAGAGAGTGATCATCACAGGTGCATGATCTGTGCTCTGACTATCAAGATCAAAACTTGGATTGATTAGATGACGGTCATAGGTTTCATACCGTCCAACTTCTGCAAGACTTCGGCTATTTTTAGCATCGAACTCACTGGAGAGCAAAATATAATCGAGCACAGAACCTTCAGCAAAATAATAATAAGTCGCTGGCCGCACTTGTGAAGAGAGGCTGTATTGACTGTTTTGATATAAATCATAGGCATCTTGAAGTTGATATTCTTGCAATTGCTGCTTGATATTCCCCAACGTTGGGTCGGGTTTAATTCGAGTATCGACCGATGTTAATGAAGCTAACACGCCGTCGCGTAGACTGTCATTAAAGTCTCCCATCAATAGCATAGGAAATTGAGTTTGTGCACGACGCTCTACCATCGCCCATCGAAGCTGTGCAGCTTCAGAGCCTCGTTGAATACTCGATCCCCATTGAGCTAATGCTTCCACAGCCAGAAGCTGACCCGTGTTCATCTCAATCTCGGATTGAGATGAACAATACTCAGTTTGAGCATCAAATAAGGGACGTTTAGATTTAAAGTGCACCACATAGCAGTCACAAGGGCCAAGCTTAGGCAGAACAATCGTTGCCCTCAACGGTTTACGACTAAAACTAAATCCAGCTTGCATCCCCATCATACCTGCTAGCCGCTCATCGGCTTCGACAGAGTACATTTCAGTAATAGGATAACGGGAAGCAATGGCGACCACAGGCTTGCTATAGATAAAGTCATCAACCACATCGGGTTTATCCAGTACTGCAAAATATTCTAAGCCACAAGATTTAGTCAACTCAGCTAAGGCCTTTGGGCTAAACACCTCTTGAAAACCGATCACATCCGGCTGATGTTCATTGAGATACTTAGCAATCCATTGCAGCTTCTTCTGCCACTGCTCCTGGCTATAGATATTCTCAAAATCGTAATAGGCACCTGGCGGCTCAATAAAATTGAACAGGTTAAAAGTAGCTATTTTAATCAACTCAGACGCTTCTGAGCCTTGTACCGAATGATTATGCAAGCTAGAAACCTTATGTAGGTGAGAGTTAAGTAACTGAAAGTTGTTGTTTAAGTATATACCCAAACTACCTGAGAATGCTCGTTTCAGAGGCTTTACGTGAGTTTAATTCTAGGCGTATTAGTATCTGAATGATTGAATACCTAAGGTAGAATTCGGCACAAGTCGCCAGTATTTTGAGCTTGATGTTAATAAAAGTGCCATGGCTTAAACCGTTAAAGTGTAAAGAAGGAACATCAGTCACATCTTTACCAGCCAAACCTATAGAATCTCAGTATTGCAGGATAAAATTCATCTCCTCTTTAATTCCCTTTTTACAGCTATTGGAACATTATGCAAGCCACTTCAATTCAACGTGTAAAACAAGCCTTTATTGCCGGAATATGGGCAACGCTTGTGAGTATCACCCTTGGCTTTGGCTTTAAAATTTGGTTAGCTCAGTGGATGCCTAAAGACGATCTCGCACTTTACCATACGGTTGTCGATATCATCTCCCTGTCTCTCATTTTGATGACAGGCTTTCGCTCCTCAATGGTAGTAAGTTATTCACAAACCAAAAATGACAAAGATATCACCAATCTTTTCCGCTATAGCCTCATCGCCATGGTACTGCTCACCTGGGGCGTCGTACTGCCTTACATAAAACATCAACTGCACATTAATGTTGAGTACTTCCATTTAGTCGGCATTATCTTAGGCATGGGATTTAAGGTCTATTTTACCAATCAAATTGCCATGTACCGTATGTACGACATCTCAAACAAAGTCACTTGGCTAGAACCGTTAGGACAAGTATTTACCTTCCTCGTCTGTTTCTATTGGTTAAAACAAACGGCTATATCATCACTCTTTTTCAGTCTGATGTTTTCCTCTACTGCTATCGCAGCCTATATGTTTTTTAACCGCCGTAAGCAAGTTGCAACCCCCCCTATTGCACCGGTTAATATGGATCCCAGTCTTCGTGATTTTATGAAAAAAAGCTTTACAGCTTCCCTTGAGGCTGGAGCAAGTATTTTAATGATTTACATAACAGTACTGCTCACCATTGGCCATTTCAGTATTGATGAACTTGGAGACTTCCAAGTCGTCGTTAGGCCTATCATCGCCTATTTAACCTTGCTATTTGTTTTTCCAATTTATCGATTTGTACTCCCAGAACTCGCCGTTTGTGTTCGTAATGAAGACGCTCAACAAATTAAGCAGATCAAACATTGGGTATACAAGATGGCAATTATCGTCAGCAGTAGTTTCTTTATCTTAATGCTCCTTTTTAGCCATGAAATCGTTTCATTAATATTTCCACCCCAGTACGCAAAATCAGCACCTGTATTAATGCATTTCTCAATGTTCTTCATTTTTATGATGCTTAATGCTTATCAGCTGGCATTTATCAAAGCCCACGGCTTATTTACACAAAGCTTAATGATTAGAGGGAGTGGGATCTTGGCTTTGATAGTCAGTTACTACCTCTACAGTCGAATAACAGACAATGTAGTCGCGGTAATATTAGCGTTAGGGACCGGCTATTTACTGATGTTTCTGCTTTCAAGCTTGATTGAAAAGCGAATTATTAACAAAGCTAAAGAACGCTCACACGAAGTGGTTGTATAGCATTAGAAATAATTAACCGACTCGCGATTGCTCAGGTACCACTATAAACACAGACACGATTACGCCCTGAGTTTTTCGCTTGATATAAGGCTTTATCTGCCTCTGCAGTAAACTTAAGCATATCTGAATCTTTATTCGGGAAGATACTCGTGACCCCTACACTGACAGTAACAAACTCGTTGGTTGGCGAACTTTCATGGGGCAGACTAAGTTGTTCTATATTGGTTTGGCACCGTATCGCTGGCGAGATGCAATCGCGAGTGTGTGGCATCAAAACCACAAATTCTTCACCGCCGTAACGGGCCACAAGATCGGTTTTTCGGTTCATGGTTTGGTTCAGTTCGCTAGCAACCTCACGCAAACATTGATCTCCGGCAAGATGACCATAAGTGTCGTTATACAATTTAAAGTGATCAATATCTATCATGATCAACCCTATACTCGACTTCTCGCGAATAGCATGCTGCCAACAAGCTTGTAGGCTCTCATCAAAGCAACGTCGGTTGGCTATTTTCGTTAAACTATCGGTCTGTGATAAGGCTTCAAGCATCTGCTTAGCTTCATTCAGATCATGTGTCCTTTGCTTAACCTCCCGCTCAATCCAATCTGATCGTCTCATTAGAACGTAGATATAGAGGACTGCAAGTAACACTAATAAGCTACCAAAAATGACAATAATATAGGGTAGTCGACCTCGTCGCTCAGTAATATAGCCTGCACTAGGCGTTGCAACGATAGACCATTGTCGACCACTAAATGGACTCAACCTCTTTTCATAGGTAAACGCTGTTTGGGATGAATCTAAAATAAGATCGACAGGAAAGTTAGAATAGAGATTGTTGATAGACTCATTAGTCTTATCCTCTAGCGAAAAAAAGATCCCCTCAGCAGAAGTACGTTTAATCGCGCTACCGAACATATCATCGATGCGATAAACCCCCGCGACAAAGCCTCTTAACTGATCTTTTCGCTTATCTAGCGTGCTCGGTTCTCCTGAATAGGTCGGCAGAAAGATGATAATACCTTGCTGTTTAGACCTGTAGGAAAGTAGATCTATACTGGATGTTGCCAATGGTTTATCGAGATCTCGAGCACGCTCCATCACCGATAACGTCTCCTCCCTCGAAGCAAAGTCATAGCCAAGCACTCGTTCATTTCCAACATAGGGTGCCACATAAAAAATGGGAAAATGGATCTCTCGCTCAACAGCTGAGATCATGATATCTATTTTTTGCTCAATAATTTCAAACTCAGGGATCTTGGTTTGCAGACTTTCTTCAAAGGCCAGTCGTTCGCTAGAAAGCACCCGAGGTACCCACTCCAATGCTTGGATATCCTGATGACGAGCTAAAAAACTACGGGCTATGCGGCTAAACTCTTTAGAAGTTACATTACTTGAGCTATCGAAAAGGCCTTTAATGGCATGTAGAACTTCAATATTGAGTAAGATCTCACGCTCTAATGCCGCCGCTTTATCATCAACATCTTTTCTAAAATCCAGCTCAATTGCGCTACTCTCTTTGTTATATATACTTTTGCCTATGTAAGCGGAGAACCCAACCCCAACAAGGATTGAAAAAAATAATATATATTTTGAAAAGCGGTTCATAGATATACTCAAAAGCGCTTACTAAAGGCCAAGTTAATCACCCTTAGATAGTTAAAATTCCCAAGGCATATCGATATATAGCCTTACTAATGTGTCATTATTCCAAGGCAAAATAGCAAGGTAATCGGGATCACTTACGTTGATCTTGGCGTAGGGGTCCAAATTATATTCAGTGTGTTCAACGCTCAGGGCTAAATGACTATTTTCAATCCAAAAATTTGAGTCATAGGTTAGCGCGGCGCCGTATTTATTTTCTAACCACTCATCACCATCATTCCAATGTTGAGCAGTTAAAGACAGGTCCATCGATTTGCCCATAGCGATTCGGGTATTGGCAGCAAAAGAGTAAGCTCCTGTTTTATTCTGAAAGTCCTCTCGGTCATACCCACGTAAGCGCGGCACATCGTCATCAATTTCTAGGAAGTAATAACCTGCAGCACCTTTAACAGCAGCAAAAAAAGCCTCTGTGTTATATTCATAACTAATCGCGGGAAAGAGCTTTACCTGTTTCTCTACTGAGCTCACGGTATTTCGCTTGCCATCAAGCTCAACTTCCCACATAAGCGCACTATTAGCTGACAGAGAAACCAGTTCACCTTTAGCCATGTAATTTGACATGAACCAGATGGGAATATGGTCAGGGTCTAACTTATCTTTATCATGATCAACGAGGACATCAATTGAGGCAGTTAACAAAATATTTGACTGTGTCAGATGCGCTAAAGAAAAATGAACGTCAGCGCCAAAAGTGTGTGAACTCTCCTGTTCAACAATGAAATCGTGCCCACCAAATGCAATCCGCCAATCTAGGGCGTTAACACTAAAACTCATAAGTGAAGCAAGTGAGACAGTTGAAAGCGTTAAGGTTTTATTCAATTCCATTTTATACCTAGCCTATTAATCCTAAAGAAGCCATCTGATGCGACATCAATGTTACTAGAAGCCAATCATACTAAAACTGAATATCAGTACGATCCTATCCTATACCTATTGACATCATAATGTGAACGTTCTGTGGAATTTATTGCTGCAGAGATGGGAATAATTTCAAGATCGTGTAAAGATAATTACTCTCCTGAATTCTTGGAGAAGTGTTTAAATTTAAGAATGTCACCTTTTTTAGCAGAGATAACATCACTGCCAATGCTCACTCGGTTTTTCCCTAGCTTCTTAGACTGGTTCAATAGTTCTTTAACGCTAAGCATAGAATCTGCTGGATAATTTTTCTGCGTAGGCACGACACTGATAACTCCAAGACTAATGGTCACATAATCTGAAACAGATGAAGCCTCATGCACAATGTGGAGTTTCTCGATATTGATGCGACACTTATCAGCCAATAAAATCGGTTCATCTGTATTGGGCAACAAAATAATGAATTGATCACCGCCATAACGTGCCACAAGGTCTGTGGTCCGATTCGGCATCTTTGACAATTTATAGGCCAAATCCAGTAAGCACTTATCGCCACTTGCATAGCCATAAGTCTCATTAAACAGCCTAAAACTATCGATATCGATCATGATTAGTGACAATGAACTTCCATCACGTACCGACCTTGCCCACTCCTCCTCAAAACGAATATCGAAACACTTTCGGTTTGCTATGTGGGTCAAATCATCAGTTAATGACTGCTCCTCAAGTGCTAACTTTGCCTCTTCTAGCTCACGACTTCGCTTCTCAGATTCTTGCCTAATACGCCCTGAATGCTCAATAGCAATATAGATATAACCGCCACCAAGAAGCACAAAAATACAGCCAAACACACCGACGAAAAAGGGGAATAAACTCTGACGTTCAGCTACATAGCCTTGGCTAGGGGTCGCGATCACCGTCCATTGCCTCCCACCAATTCGCCTGAGTGGGATAGTGTAAGCAAAAGAGAGTAACAAATGATCTAACGCTTGAGCACTCGGATAATTTGCATATAGAAGTTCAGCATCAATACCAGTGTTATCAATAAGCTTTAAGTTAATGCCCTTAGCCCCTGTTTGCTTTATCGCTGACTCAACAATATCGGCAATTCGGTAGACTCCTATAACAAACCCTAATAATTTTTCCTGACGTTTCGCTATCGTTCTAGCATCACCTGCATACACAGGCATTAAAATCAAAAAGCCTTTTTGATTGAAGACCTCCTGAACTAAGGTAATGCTTTGAGTGGCAAGTGTCAGATCTAAGTCCCGAGACTTTTCTATCATGCTTAATCGATTTGCGTTTGAAGCCAAATCGAAACCAAATGCCACTTCATTGCCTTCAATTGGTGCAACAAAGTAGACCGGAAAGTAAACCTCACGCTTGGCCGCCTTAACCATACTCCCTTGAGATTCTCGCTCGGTAAATTCAAAATCAGGGAAGTCCAGTCTACGCGCACGCTCATACTCCTCTCTTTCAGCCCCCGTCACTCTAGGCGCCCACTCCAATGCCTGAATAGCATGGTGTCTGACCAGAAAGCCATTAGCTAGATTGGTAAAATCAGTCGCGCTAACCTCTTCAGAACTGGTAAATAAACTTTCAAGCGAAAACAGCACCTCAAGGTTTGCGAGTAACTCTCGCTCCACCGCTGTGGTTTTATCTTCAACACCTCGTCTAAAATCAACTCCAATCGTATCGAGCTCTTTATAATAAAACATCGCACCGCTTAATCCGGCCACGAGTAAACCAATCAATACTGACAATAGAAGACATTTATGCGAAAAAGCCTTATCGCTAGGCATCATAGGTAGGCACTCTGCTTACTTTATAAATATTAATAAAGATGGCCCTATTCTTCTCAGACAGGTGCAACACTGTGCTTAGACAAATATGAGCTTACATAAAAACAAATAGACCTCCATTGAGACTAGTTCTTAACGGCTATAAATCAAATTCACCCTCATAGCTAAATTAGGCCATAATTAAGAGGACAAGGAGTTCAAGTATCTCTTAATCATTACTCACTTGCGTTCCGGATCGCTTGTGTCATAGTCACAACAAATAGAGCTTTCTTCCCTAGCTCTGCGACTCAGAACAATAGTCAATTCAGGATGAATAACTTATGCTATCTGCCAAAAAAATATCCCAAACATCTCCGCTCATCACGAGCGACTCACAAGATGGGGTCTCAAACATCAAAGGGGATAATCCGCTAATCTGGCCAGTATTCAGCCTGCTACAAAATTCTAATCATAGTTGGAAAGTTCACCTGCTTGCGACCGAGCTTCAACAAAAGGGCTTGATGCAAGATCTTGACGAGGATCAAGACAAAGCCCTCTTCAAGCGTAACTTTCTATTGATGAATGCCCTCTTTCAGCTGCAATCCATTCTTCTACCAGAGCATTGGCTACAAGTTAAAGCCATGGAGATCCAAGTCTTTAAAATAATTCCGACCAACCTTGAATCCAGCCTGAGAGAAGATGATGCGTTACGTGAGTATTATTTGAATTGGATAAACTATGATACTTGCCCAAATATCATCAAGGAGATGTTGGAGTCATTCTGGAGCCGATATGAAGACTATATTGGTACCAACCCAAACCTAATGCATAAAGATAAGGCATTGAAGGTGTTTGACCTCAACTTAGACGCCACAGATAGAGAAGTGCGTCGTCGCTGGCGAAAACTCGCCTTAAAATGGCATCCTGACCGCCCCAATGGTAACGCGGCTCAATTTCGCCAAGTTTGTGAAGCATGGCAAACTTTACGCGTGAAATGAGAAAAATCTAACCTAAGTCACACTCCTCACGCTGTTTCCATAGTGAAATTCAGTCATAATTAAGCTTAAGCTTTTATGCTGAATTTATTAGGCACCGTATGGCATATTGCTGGCTTTTTTGTCTACATGACAGATACAGCTAGAGAGTAAAACCATCTTCAGCCTGCCACTTTTGAGGACAATAGATTGATTAAACATATTGCATTAGCGTTAACATTAGCCGTAGCACCATTGAGCAGCTTCGCCGCACAATTTATTGAAGGTAAGCACTTTACCCAAGTATCTGACAAAGCTGCGAGTACCCAACCTAAACTAACTGAGTTCTACTCTTTTTACTGCCATAACTGTTTCAATATGGAAACTCAGTACCTAGGTGACATTAAAGCTAACCTAAATAAAAACGTGAAGTTTGATAGCAAGCACGTTGACTTTATGAACAGCGAAATCGGCACCGAAGTGATGCGTTCTCTAGCGGTTATCCAAGAGCTTAACGCTGGTGATAAGTTAACTCACGCAATGTTTGCTGCAATTCAAGGTGAAGAGGGAGCTCATGGGCATGACCATGCTAACGAGACCACGCCTCATAAAAAGCCTGAACTTAATAACCGTGATGACATCAAAAAGGTTTTCGCTGCTAACGGTATCGATGCTAAGCAGTACGACAGCATTGCTGACAGTAAAAAGGTCGACAACAAGATAGCATTATGGCGCGCACAACAACGTGAGTTTCGCATTCAAAGTGTTCCAGCCTTTATCGTCAACGATAAATATGCTGTCAACATGGGTGAAATCCGCTCTTTAGGTCAACTGATTGACCTAATTAATTACCTAGCGCTAGAGCACAAATAAGCATTTATGCAAACTAGTCAAAAAGGCTCCTATTGGGGCCTTTTGTCTTTCTCCAGTTCAGAAATAAGCAATGACTGCCAGTCATTCAATAACTGAGGCCAGCGCCTAGCAGCTAAAGCTCGCTCTTCATCGCTCAAGTCTGAAAAACTAACATCTGCCCCACACTTTTCAAGCTTCTGCTCAGCTTGAACAATCAAACTCTCTAGTGTCTGAACTAAACTCGCCGAAGTTAGATCCGTAAGCATAACCGCCAGATGCCCGTCGTTTCCTCTCGTCTTCGCTAACACCTGAACCTGCTCCAACAAACCATCAACAGAGCTTGTCACTATCACTTTACCTGCCGCAATAGACTCTTGGCATATCAAACCAAAAGGCTCCCAGCGTGAAGGGATCACCACGGCATCACATAAGGATAAGAACAAAGGCACATTCTCAATTTCCCCTATCAAGGTGACATTCTCAAGCCCTGCAGCCATAGACTCCAACCGTGGCAACATTTCTCCACTTCCAGCCAGTGTTAACTCCACTTTGTCAGCGGGCAACTTAGACATTGCCTGAATAAGAAGATCAAAACCTTTCTGTTTATGAAATCGACCATATGCACCTAGCTGCAATGGTAAAGTGAGTGGCTTTTTAGGCAAAGAGAGCATGGCATTGACCGACCTTCCTTGCTTTAAAACAACCAGCGTTCTCTCCTTCAACAATTGATTTTCAAGTAGCCAACACCCTTGAGCGATGGAGACAGCCAACACTTTATCCATCAAAAAGTAGCTAAGTTTAAGCATTAAAAAAAATCGCCAGTGACTGCGGCTTTCATGAAAAATGAACCCTTCGCAATAATGGTGTTCTTGGTAAAAAATAGGTGTGCCGATATTAAACAGTTTTAGCAGAATAAATGCTGGCAACTTTCGCCAAGAAGCCGCGGCATGAATAACCAGAATATCGGCCTCATATCGTTGAGGAAGCCAAAACTTGAGGTTGACTTGGAGGATAGAAAAATCAAAATCTTTGGCTAATTTTGACTCGCACAAACTCTTTAGAGCCAAGTTGACTCCACCAAGTTTATTATCATCGACAAGATGGATCACCCTTGGCCGCAAAGTCACCTCAACTAAGAAACCTTATCCGTATAGCTGAGTGTAGATCAATTTCTAATGAAATCTAATAGATGCAGGCAAGCAAATAAGATGTGTATAGCAATAAAGCCAATAAAGCCTTTCGCAAAAATGATGTGATAGTTACGCCAGAATAGTGCATCTGAGCTGCCCTGTAAGACAAACCACAAGGACCCCGTTAAGCCGACTCCCACTAAAAGCAGCATGCCAAGGCCTTCGATACAACTAAAAAGCCCACGACCACCACTGACAGGGAGCTTCCCCTTAAACACACCTTTACAGTCTCTCACTAATTGAGCGATATCTCCCAGTAACCAAGGAAAATACTGCTGCCATTTACCCCCAATGCAGTTCGCCAACAAAAATAGGCAAGCCAGTAGAGTGGTAAGCAACCCAAGATAAACATGAGTCATATCCCACAATGAAGCGTTTGATCTTAAGCTACGCCCCATCAATATCCAACTACTGGTCAAAATAAGGTAAAGAGAAAAAAGTATGATCAGTAGATGTTGATACTCGCTATACCGAGCATACATTTTTCGTATTTGTGCTGTAATGCTTACCATGGCGATCGCTCCATTAAACTGGATTTAAAGCCCACTAAACTCACGGGAAAAGGCATCCACTTTATCCCAATCGGTATACTCTATATTAGTCAGAGCATCCGTAGGTCCCTTGGTTAGCCACATAATAAATCGAATAGCATTACGGTCCACAAAACCATAACCTTGATAATTTAGCTTACCAGCAAATACCTGAAGCAAGTTGGGTTGCCACTCACTCTTTTCAATAAAGGCCAGCATGTAAGGGTTAGTCTTAGGGGTATTTTTTGCGGGTTTACGAGCCACTAAGTTCACCGAAAAAAAGCTGGTGATTTTAGTGTCTAAAATAGCGCGATGTTGAGTAACAAAATCATAAACACTGGGATTATGTTTACCGTGTCGAATACTGGCGCCAAGAACAATTTTGTCAAAGTCGGCAAGATCTGGACACTCAGCTAAACAACTAATAACCACTTCGTTTTCCAAGGCGATAAACTGCTTCTGTAAACACTCACAGATCTTACGAGTTTGTCCATGCACACTCGAATATATAATTAAGATTTCGCTCACCGACTGGTACCTCAAGGTAAATTTACACCTACCTATAATAAGGTATATATCACTGAATTTACTTGAAACAGATCACGGCAACTATTGTCAAAATCAGTGTTAGCTTTACCTCCATCACAAATTGTTTTAATAAAATAAACCTAGCGATTCAACTTACACTGAATCGCTGCGTCTTATCACCTTGAATAACGCTACAGAGACATCAAGAATGCAATAACTTGCTTTCGCTCATCGATGCTTAACGCCATAAAACCATCTCGGCTAGTCGTTGCTTCTCCGCCGTGCCAGAGAATAGCTTCTTCGACAGTCGCCGCTCGCCCGTCATGTAAAAAACCCGCTTGTGGATTAACTGTTTGGGTCAAACCTATTCCCCATAGAGGACGAGTTCGCCATTCGTTACCATCAGCAAGAAAATCGGGACGACCATCAGCAAGCCCCTCACCCATGTCATGCAGTAGCATATCGGTAAACGGGTAGATAGTTTGCCCTTTAAGCGCATCGCTCATAGCCACACCACCTATTTCACCCGATGATTTGGTCACAAAGCTCGCCTTGTGACAACCGGTACAATTGACCTGTTCAAACAGACGTGCACCTTCACGTACGTCAGGCGAATCGACATTTCTCCTTGCTGGTACCGCTAAGGTTTCTGCATAAAAAACCACAGAATCGCTAAATTCGGCACTGGCTTCAGGCGCACCATTTTCATCTTCACCTGTATCGGTAAATCCCGTTCGGGTTAGGTAGCTATCATGAAGCGCTGTTCCGGTAATGCTCTCATCAGGAAACAAGGGATTAGTGATGCCAATATCACCACGCAGAGCACCAAGCGATTGCACACGAACACTCGGTGTATTGGCTTTCCAACCAAATCGCCCAAGCGACACAGGATCGTTATCTCCCGCTTGTGCTTTTACTGCATCAAAAACAAAATTAGCTTTACCTGAGATGCCATCGCCATTTGAGTCGGAGGCATCAACTAAGGCAAGAATATCCGTTTCAGGTATCGCTTCCAGCAAGCCCAAACCAAATACAGGCATGCCATTACGCCACCCCATCAGCACGTCATCTTGAAGCAGATCTGATGTTAGGTTGGCACTATTTAAGGTCTCACCGGGCGCGTCATAAGGATTCTCAACAGCAAATAAAGGCTTCTTTAACGTGACGACGTTGCCATCTGAGTAAGTAACTTGTTTGGTTTCATAGGACAGATAAACATCCGCTTGACCGCCAAATAGATTATCTTCCCAATCAGGACGTGCCTTGAGCACGCCACGATGAAATAGCTGACCACCAAAATTAGGCACTGCCGGTGGGGCACAATAGTCATTAGCCGCATTACCGCTAGTACAAGCCTGTGCAGCAGCTTTACTTATCCGCAAAAATAGCCCAGCTTCAGAACCCAGTTTAATACGCTCCTTATCTGCTGGCACAATTGGTGTTGAGTTGCGACCGTCACGCTGATGACAAGAGTTACAATCCGCATTATTAAATACTGGTCCTAAGCCATCGAGATCGGGATGTTCAACATTAGGGGCTGTGGTGAATGCGGTCTCGAAACCAAGATCCCCTTCCAAATGATGCGCTAAATCAGCAGTGGACAGATTAGGTGCTGGCGTTGAAAAACCATGTCCTGACTCTGATGCATCAAATGTGGTGGTCTCACCGCCACTGGCTTTAATGTCGGTATACGCTGGATATACTTTTTCATCGGGCTTGGGTGTCACAACTTCATCACCTGAGCCACCACAGGCGGTGAGCCCGATGCAGGCTGCCAAGGTTAAACCTAAAGGTTTAGAAGAAAATCTAAGACTCGATCTATCTCTTTTAATATTTTTCATTGTCATCTCACACTACTGTCTTAAAGATGAAAGCCTAGCCCTATCCTGAGCTAATCCTTTCTTTTTGTAAGGCTTTTAAAGTCAAAAAATGGAGGCTATCCAACGCCTCCATATACTTTGTTACTTTGCAGAATTAGTTAACCACTACGTGACCTTAACTTGAGGTAACGTCGAGTTGCTTACACCTTCCATTTTTTAAGCAGCGGAAGAACATCAGACTCTAGGCTTGCTTGCAGTTTAGTTAGGGCATCAACAGCAGTTTGAACTCTGACACGCCCATCGACATCTGAGATAGCTTGACGGAAAGGCATGTTGTTAGAACCTGAAATAGCTAAGATTTTAATAATCGCGTCATCAATTTCAGCGGTGACTCTGCTAGCAAGTACTGAATCGCCAGCGGCAACGAAGTCCACGATGCCTTGCTTGTCAGCAGCACCAGAAAACTCACCTTGGTAAACATTACGCACACCAATAATGTTATTACTGAAATCCGTTAACGAGTTCCAAGAATACTGAGACTCCACTTTAGACGTATCAGCGGCCGCTAACGTAGCACCAAACGGATCTGCAATTTTACCGTTACCGACTTCATCGACAATGCCAATCATGCCGTTCACCAACTCTTCAATGACACCCACTTGAGAGCTGTAGAAGGTATTTTCAGCCGTACCCGGTGTTTTAACTAATTCACCATAAGGCTTGCTTCCAGCTTGGCCATCGTGGCTTATCTGCCACGCATCATCCAATACCTTGGTATAGTCACGAAACACACCCGCAAGGCCCATTAGGTAATCACGTTCAGTTGCCGACAACTCAGCAATATCTTTCTCATTATCGTTAAGACCATCACCAAACAGCAGGAACTCCATCGCATGGAAACCCTGTACATCATCATTCCAGCCTTTAATGGTCTCAGGATCGAAGCCTGAATTAGTGGCTAAAACTGTCGTTAAATCCGTTGTATTTAAAGGCCAGCTATCTAAATGAGGATCGATACCCAATGAATCAACAGGACCAAAGATATGAGACTCACCTTGCTCCCATGGCTGACGTGCAGCCTTCCACGCTTCTTGTGCAGCCAAAAGATTCGCCTGAGTTGGCGTTGCGACCAGCGTTTCAGTTGCAAGTAGCATGGCTTCGCCTTTAGCCGCTAAATTGCTATAGCCACTGATGATGACATCATCGGTCAAATTGGTGATCATCTCAGTCGCGGCAAAACTAAAGGTATTGTCAGGTACAACAGGAGTAGAACTGTCGCTTCCTGAGCCACCACAGGCTGCGAGTGTTGTGATAAGTGCAATTGCAATGGCTGAGTATTTAACCTGTTTCATGTAAAACTCCAAATAACTTAATTTATTATGATTTTTGTGTTGCTGTGAGATCACAGCGAGAATTGATAGCCGACACCAAGAGCAAAAAAGTTCGTATCAGGTATTGAAGCAACAGCAACTTGTTGTCTGCCTGCTTCAGCCTTGATCACGATTTCCGGAATAGGGGAATAGTTAACACCCACGCTAGTCCAAGTATTTTCATAGCGCTTAGTGGCTGTGCCGGTTTCAACTTCGGCTAGGGGATTTGAATAATCGATATTGGCAAACACTGTTACTGGCACAGAGGTGTACTCACTTAAGTCAAAACCCGCTTCAACAAAGAAAGCTTCTGACTTAGATCCAAGCTGCGCAAAATTACCCGGTTTAAGTCCTGGCGTAGTTTTGTTTGCTTGAGTAATCGCATCTGAATCGCTCAAACTTCCATTTAGGTATTGGCCACGAAGGATCCATGGACCTTGTACAAATGCACCAGACAGGGCAAGGATACTCACTACACCATCACCAGAAACCTTGTTGCTCTTATGGCGATTTCCTGACGTGTTACCGTAGTAATACGCCACACCTAAGGCTGTGCCCTCTTTAAAAGAGCCATAATCTAGACGTACCGCATATGCAAGGTCATCGGCATTAACATGCTCGAACCGCTTCTGATGACCTGATGCCACCCAATCATAGGTTCTGAAATATTCTGAATTTAAGCCGCTAACAACCTGAGCCTGATAGTGGAAATTAGCCACTTCACCAAAAATGCCAACACCGGTCTCGTTCCAAACCGCAGGCAACACTGCAGCTTCACTGCGATGGCGCAGAACCGTCAGATACTGATCTGGCTTATGTAAAATACTGGAAAGGCCAATGGGGAGGTGAATATTACCGAACTTAACCCCAAAGGCATCGCTTGGACGGTAGCGAAGTTGTGCTTTCTCAATCATCACCTCACCGCCAGCTTCAATCTCTGACTCAAACTCACCAAACTCATCGAAACCATCATATTCAAGAGAAGCACCGGTGCCACCATGCTCATACTCAATTTCAACTTCCATGTCCCATTCATCATTAAACTGGTAGCCAAATTCTGTGACTATACGTTCAAGATCAAAACGACCACGGCGCTCAGGAGAGGTATCTTGCACATTTTCATAATACTCATCACTGGTGTAATTGACGCTGCCGTAGGATGAAAAGCTGAACTTACTGAATTTGTTATTAGCGATCTCCTGCTTAGCACCCTTTATCACTTCAGCTTGTTTTGCTTGCGCTTCACGCTGTATGTTTTGCTGAGCAGCCAGTTCAGCCAAGTCCTTTTTAAGCTGTTTAAGCTCTCGTTCTTGTTTCTCGATAGCCTGTTGCAACTTAACTGGATCTGGCGCTGCAGAAACATAGCCACTGCTCAGACTGGCAATGCATATAGCCAGTAAACTTAACTTGGTCTTCATCAATTTTATCCGCACTGATTTAACAGCTTCCCCTGAATTTGCGGAACAAATTAACTCAAATGCGAATCATTTTCATTAAAATTTACATTACTTTTTGCAATAAGTTCACAATCACGTCACAGATGTGTGAAAAATAGGGGCTAGATAATGATACAATCGCATGAATAACAGTCATTAATTACTAGATGGATCCTCAAGTGAGTAAAAACCCACAAAAACTGCTGCTATGGATGACCTTTATCATGTCATTGGTTTTCTCTGTATGGCAGGTGCTACTGAATAACTTTGTCATCGAAAGAGCCCAGTTTACCGGTGCAGAAATAGGTATTTTACAAAGTTTACGTGAGGTTCCAGGGTTTCTCGCTTTCACTGCCATCTTCATTCTTATTCTGATCCGAGAGCAATCTTTTGCTTTACTGTCACTCGCAATACTGTGTGTTGGTGTTGCGATCACTGGTTTTTACCCCAGCGTACTTGGGCTCTATTTAACCACCGTGATTATGTCGATCGGGTTCCATTATTTCGAAACCATCAACCAATCGCTGACTTTACAGTGGATCGACAAAAAAGAGACCGCCAGTTTCTTGGGCAAAGCCTTGGCATGGCGCTCTGCTGCTGCGCTGTCAGGTTATGCCAGTATCTGGATAGTGATGACTTGGCTTCAGTTAGATTATGTTTGGATGTACGCACTTATTGGCAGCTTAGGGCTCATCATGGTGATCACCATTACGCTCTACTTTCCGAAATTTGAGGTGGGAGAGGTTCAGCATAAAAAACTGATATTAAGAAAGAAATACTGGCTCTATTACCTGCTAACCTTTTTCTCTGGAGCCAGACGACAGATCTTTATGGTCTTTGCCGGATTTATGATGGTAGAAAAGTTTGGCTATAGTGTCAGCGAGATCACCGCTCTTTTTCTCATCAATTATGTGGTTAATTTGCTGTTTGCCCCGGCTATCGGTCGCTTTATCGGCCGCATAGGCGAGCGAAACGCACTGACAATCGAATACATTGGCTTAATCCTCATCTTTGTTAGCTACGCCTTAGTAGAACAGCCTGAAATGGCTGCTGCGCTTTATGTTATTGATCACTTATTATTTGCTATGGCTATTGCCATTAAAACTTACTTCCAGAAGATAGCCGACGGTAAAGATATCGCCGCCACGATGTCCGTCAGCTTTACCATTAATCACATCGCAGCTGTAGTGATCCCAGCTTTACTCGGTTTACTCTGGTTACATTCACCTGAAGCGGTATTCTATATCGGTGCTGGTTTTGCCATCTGCTCACTGATTTTAGCGAGAAATATCCCCAGCGCACCAGCCCAAGGAAATGAAGTCATTTGGAGCTTAACTTCAAAAAATTGAGACAAAATATCTATCGATCAAGCAGATTAAGTTAATATTTAATACAATAATAAAAATAGTACAGAGACAGCGATGGCGGAATTGGTAAAAGTAAGCGAGAAAAAATCGGCTCAACCCGATGTATCGGCCCGTAAAAAGGCCCTGTTATTAGGGCATCAACTCGGGTTGGGCAGTGAAGATGAGTACCGACCAAGTAACTCGTCAATTGTCGAGCGCGCTCAGCACAGACAACATAAGTTACTGAGCCGCTACCAAGCAAACCTTGAAACAATCTACGCTATCGCTTTAACCCATACGCCATCGGACGTCACTGGAGTTGATCTCGATCCCGATTGGGCTCATCAATTTTTTCAGCTTGCCGAACAGATACATAATCGAAAAATGCAAGAGTTGTGGGGACGTATCTTAGCCAACGAGATCACCAAACCCGGTAACTTTAGCTTACGTACTCTCTCTATTTTGAAACAGCTCACCCATAAAGAAGCCCAAACCTTTGAGAAAGCGTTAGGAATGGCCATAAAAGTAAATGGGGAAACACGATTAAAACTGATTAATGGCTATCGTTATACGGGGGGAATAGGACAGCTATTTCGTAAGTCAGCCCCTATTAATATCGGCTTTTCTAATTTCGGCATGCCTTACTCAAGCATTTTGACCTTAGTGGATGCAGGAATACTGCATCGCGGAGAGTTTGAAACAGGTTTACTCAATAGCAAAAACTCTATCAGCTTCACGCTCTTATCAGAAACGATGAAACTCACACCTAAGAGTGGGCATCTATTATTGACCTATTACCGTTTAACGCCCATTGGTGATGAATTAACTCAACTTATTCAGCCTAAAGCGGACTCGGAATATATTAAAGCCTTTCGTGCACTGTTCGCTAAAGATTTTAGAATTGAATAATACCTGTCTCTTATACACATCTGACGCTGCCGACGAAGAGGATAG
>OJDH01000230.1_pt1 | contig 36568 bp, 23 predicted proteins | sample 1592761 | NCBI WGS metagenome assembly OJDH01 (sample SAMN05416855, study PRJEB24817) | seawater metagenome | isolation source: Sea water | place: Canada:Atlantic | collected 2013-11
TTAGTTTGCCAAAAAACACTCTGAGTAGATCAACTTCTTATACTGATTGGTATAAGGCCTGCTGCAAGCAATAAACGCCAATTCAGCTATGGTATTCAACAAATAAACTAAATACCAACCCAATGAACCCAACCAAAAAGATACTTGAAACTTGTTATCCCACGAGTTCACTATTCTGTGTTTCCAAAACACAAAAAAGGCCGATAAGCGTTTGCTCAATCGGCCTTCTATTATACTAATAATAAACGATAAACTAGGTTACTGAATGGCTAATTACTTAGCTTCATCAGACTCGTAATCGTCTTCATTAGAGTAATCTTTGCTATCGCCATCGGCAATATCACGAGCTTCACGCCATACATCAGCCGCAAGATCTTTAGCTGCAGTCGCTTCAGTGCGTACTTCGCGTTGCTTAGCTTTACGCTCGTTACGCTCTACTAACTTGTCTAGGAAAGATTTAAGCTCTTTCTCACCCCAAGTTGTTGCTTCAGCTTCTGTTGCAAAGCCCGTTTTTCTTTTCGAAACGATCGTCTTTCTCGCTGTCATACGACGGGTAATTTCAGCGGCCCATACGTCCTTGTCCTGAACGATGCGAAAGTCGAATTTCTTAGTTTGTGTCATGTTACGTATTTCCTACAGATAAAGTCTCATCGCCAACCTATCTCGGTAAGCGTTAAGTAAACAGTTGTTGCTATCTTTATCCCCTAACGTTTAATCGTTCTAAGGGATAAAAGTAAATAATGTTGGCTTGGCGCATTACCAGATATAACTAAGTGTCTTTCGGCTCACCGAGATCACATTTTTTGCAATCAAGGAGATATCCAAGCATAGACGCTCTGCCTTCTGCTGTTATCACCCAAGGCCTAACGACCCAAGGAGGCGTATGCCTAACATGCTGGTTATGCCCGCACGTAAGTTTAGCAACCCACTGATAATCATCATCTTTAAGGTAGCTTGCAATGGCTTGTTTCATAACATTTAAAGACCAATGACGAAAATATCGCCGCGTTGATAACCAGATCCAGAACGCCAAAGCGGGAGAGTAACACGTACAGAGTTTAAACAAAATGATTTAACTTAATTTCACGCAATAGAGAGTAAACAGGGCTGCATACCACAACCATGGTCAATGAAAATCCACCGATAAAGTTAGCCGGCCGACTTTATGCTTAATAAATAGCTCTTTTTCCTCGTATCCTGTAAGATACACGCCCGCCAGAGTCACTGGCACCCTAATTCTGCTGTTCTATGCACCGAGAGACCAATCTATGAGTTTTACCGCCCTGGGGTTATCAGCCCCAATATTAAAAGCTGTTGCCCAAAAAGGTTACGATACACCTTCGCCAATTCAAGCTCAGGCCATTCCGGCTGTACTGGAAGGCAAAGATGTGATGGCCGCAGCTCAAACAGGTACAGGTAAAACTGCAGGCTTTACTCTGCCACTTTTAGAGTTGTTGAGTAAAGGCAACCGAGCACAGTCTAAACAAGTTCGCGCATTGGTATTAACGCCGACTCGTGAGCTAGCAGCGCAAGTAGCTGAAAGCGTAGAAACCTATGGTAAGTTTTTACCGCTTACCTCTGCCGTCATCTTCGGTGGTGTGGGTATTGGTCCACAAATTTCAAAATTAGGTAAAGGCGTCGACATACTCGTTGCTACACCAGGGCGTTTACTCGACCTATATAACCAGCGCGCCGTCAACTTCAGCCAACTTGAAGTCCTTATTCTCGATGAAGCCGATCGTATGTTAGATATGGGCTTTATTCATGACATCAAGAAAATTCTTAAGGTATTGCCAGCTAAGCGCCAGAATTTAATGTTCTCTGCAACCTTCTCTGATGATATCCGTAACTTAGCCAAAGGCTTGGTTAACAACCCAGTAGAAATATCGGTAACACCACGTAATGCGACAGCGAAAACCGTTGAGCAATACATCTACCCGGTAGATCAGAAGCAGAAAACTGCTGCACTGATACATCTGGTCAAGCAAAATGAGTGGAAGCAGGTGTTAGTCTTTAGCCGCACTAAACATGGCGCTAACCGCATCGCTAAGAACTTAGAAGCAAGTGGCCTTACCGCGGCTGCTATCCACGGCAACAAGAGCCAAGGCGCACGTACTAAAGCGCTAGCTAACTTCAAGAGTGGCGAAGTTCGCGTGTTAGTTGCAACAGATATCGCAGCACGTGGTATTGATATTGATCAACTGCCAAACGTGGTCAACTTTGATCTGCCAAATGTGCCTGAGGATTATGTTCATCGTATCGGCCGTACTGGCCGTGCTGGTGCTAACGGCCAGGCAGTCTCTCTTGTTAGCAGTGATGAAACTAAACTGCTTAGAGATATTGAGCGTTTGATTAAACAGAACATTCCACGTAAAGAGATTGAGGGCTTTGTGCCAACTCAAATCTTACCTGAGAATGATCTCGATACTAGCAAGCATGGTCAAAACCGTGGTCCACGCAACGCTAATGGCAGAGGCAATGGCCGTAATGGTAATAGCCCGTCTCGTGGCGATCGTAATCAACCTCGCAGCGATGCTGACAGTAACAGACGCCCGCGTAGAAACACTGAAGCTAAGACTGAGCACAAAGATGGACAACGTAGTGGTGAAGCCGCACGCGGTCATCAGCCTAATGACAAGAACCCTAGTCATAGCCGCTCACGCAGACCTTCGAGCCAAGCATCGTCAAGCTCTCCAGCGTCAAAGCCAACTTCAAATAGCAGTATTTGGGGAAAGTAATACACATTTAATGATGTGTTTACCCACAAAAAAACCTAGCGATTGCTAGGTTTTTTTATGGACGATCAATCTATATTTCTAGTCTAGAAACTGTACTCTGCTCCGGCATAGAAATACGCACCATTAAATCCAAAGGGTGCTGAACGACGTGAATAGGTAAATACCCCTGGGCTGTTAACAATTTCATTGCCATCAGCGTCAACAATAACCCCTGTTCTCGAGTTACCTATTTCATTTTTATCAGGGTAAACATCAAAAATGTTATTACCGCCAATGTTGAATGATAGGTTATCGGTCATGTGATAATTAATCCTAAGATCGGTCAAAATCTCAGCACCATAGGTTTGACTATCGCCATCGGTCACAGTGTATTCACCATAACGATTAAAACCTAAGTTCACGTCCCAATCACCCACTTTGTATAAAGCATTTAGATTAACACGGCTCTCTGGCTGCCAATCTTCAATGATAGAGATATCCTGCTCAGAAAAAACATCTTCCGGTGGGATACCATCAAGCGCACTGCCTGGAGGAGTGAAGATGTCTGTCACTTCTGTTTTAGTGAAGTTAGCAGCAAAGGTTAATTTCAGATCACCACTTAACACTTCCGTATTCCAAGTCGCGATGATGTCCACGCCTCTTGTTTCCGTATCAGCACCATTTAAGAAAAACTGACCAGCGCCAGCACCTGCTGCTTTAAGCGCATTATCTAAGTTATCATTTAAACCAAAACCTAACTTGTTACTGATCACAATACGATCATCGATATCGATTGCGTAGTAATCCACAGTTAGATTAATGCCTGAATCAAAATCGAACACGGCTCCAACACTGAAGTTGGTAGACTCCTCCTCTTTAAGTTCAGGTATATTAATTGATTTTGCCAATTCGCTATCGTTTCTGAAAGTACCGATCTGAACCGCGATTTGATCACCAGTAGGATTTGCAGGGTCGGTAATAAATTGCGTACTAATGTTGTTAAAATACAGCTGTTGCATCGATGGAGCACGGAAGCCTGTACTCACTGCACTTCGCAATGAAATGCCATCTGTAATTGTCCAGTTTGCCGCCAATTTAAAATTAGTACTGTCACCAAAGCCTTCATAATCATCGTAACGTGCCGCACCGCTAACCAACAGGTCTTCAGTAATATCAGCCTCTAACTCGGCATAAAATGACATCACATCACGTGATTCATCAACCGCAGAGATCGGTCCTATTCCACCAAAACCTTGTGTCCCCCCGTCGGCGTTCGTCGCATACAAATTGACTCCCGACTCGGTGTCATAATCACGGTATGAATACTCTTCACCTGGCATAACACGATATTCATCAGTTCTTATTTCAGCACCCATCGCCAAACCAAACAGATCATACTGCTTAGTGTAATCAAGGTTGATGGTTTGCAACGAAAGCTCTAAACCATAAGCAAACCCTTCACGAGGCACGGCAGAACGTATTTCATCTGCTGTCATCGTAGAGGTGTAAAGCAGTGAATTAGCATAAGAGGAGTTAATCGTGTCGCTGGTTGTATAGTCAATCTTATTACGACCATAGGTGTACGACAGATCTAATGAGGCATCGTTATCAAACTCGGTGGTGTAACCAAAGTTATATGACACATCACTGATCTTGGAGTTAATTTTAGGCAGGAAACCCGCTTGAATCGTTGCATCACCGTCCTGCAAAGGGGCATTACCATCATTGTTACTGTTGTGGCGGAAGAAAGCCGCTGATTCGTTATCACGATTTGAATAGGTGATAAAACCATACAGTTCGCCTTCACCCAACTCATAACCGGTATTAACAACTATCCCTATCTGCTCAGATTTAGCGTCGCCAATTCGGAATGTATTTCTATCTGCTGTCAGCTCACGAGGATCACCCGCCAATTTAGCGCCATTGGCAGCATCGGTACATCCAGAAAATTGGCAAGAGCCATGCAATCCAGCTCTGTTGGTCGATCCACGATCTCTAAGGTTCAATGTCGCATCTAAGAAACCACTGTCGCCAAGTGCAAAGCCTTTAGAGATATCAATATTGGTGGTTTCACCATCACCCTCTGAATATTCACCGTAAGAAACACCTATTTTACCGCCCTCATCAGCATCCTTTAACACGATGTTGATCACACCCGCGATAGCATCCGAACCATATTGAGCCGCTGCGCCATCACGCAACACTTCAATACGTTTGATTGCTGATGCAGGAATCGCATTCATGTCGGTCCCCGCCGTACCTCGGCCCACCGATGTATTAATGTGGATAAGACTCGCTTGGTGACGTCGTTTGCCATTAATCAATACTAAGGTTTGATCAGGACCTAGACCACGCAGTGTTGCAGGGCGTAATGCATCAGTACCATCACTGATTGCCGAGCTTGAAAAGTTAAACGAAGGAGCAATAGCTTGTAGCATACGTCCAACTTCAGTTTGACCCGTATTGGCCAAATCTTCCGCTGTCAAAATATCCACAGGAACCGGTAACTCATTTGAACTCCGGCCTGGAACACGGCTACCAATCACCGAAATTGATTCAATTTCATCCTCGGCTTGTACTGTCTCTTCGGCGAGTGCGACCTGACTTGTCGTCCCTATCACCAGAGGAATTAGCGCTGCAATTGTTGTTTTTTTCATTGTTGTATTTGTCCTATCCTGTTCATCAGCTTGAATGCTCAATAGACCAGAAACATTAACAACAGCGATTAATCCGGTACCGTCTAATAATTTTTTTAAACCGGATGTAACTGAGTAATAACCTTTTAATTTATTTGCTTCATGATTTTTAGTTAAATCAAATGAAAATACAATCGTTTGATTAGACCTCTTAGCAAACTCAATAATGGCTTTATCAGCTCGTTGTTTATTAATATCAAAGCGAATCAAACCATCGGCTAAGGCAAACGGTGTAAAAAATAACACCATAGATACAAGTATCAAATTACATGTTTGCAATATCGTGATTTGCTTCGGACAAACAAACGTTTGCCACCCACGCACTATTAATAAACAGTTCAGAATGGAAAATCCTCTATCACTTTTGTTAATTTTTAAACATTTAAGCAAATTAAAATCCAACTATTACCAACAACTGAAGACTACAAATAGCAATAACCGAATAAAAAGTCACAGCATTTAATTGATTTATAAACAAAAATCATTCAACGGTGGTGGAATTGTTCACATCATTAGATGTTAAATGAATAATGTTTTCAGCATCTTTACGGTACACAATGTTAAAATTGCTGTTTAGGGACGCCAGTAAGCCATCGATATCTCCCGCTTTAAAATAACCCGCGACCTTTAATTCAGATAACTGCGGATCAACAATATCAAACTGGATTGCGGTGTAACGGCTCACATCAGCCAATGCTTCATACAAAGGTTCACCTTCAAAAATTAACATACCTTGCTGCCAAGCCAAGTCTCGCTGCAATTTATCAAGGGGCAGTTTTTCAACGGCTTTTCGGGTATTTTCGATAATCACCACTTTCTCACCAGTTGATACCAATAGGCCCGGTAAGGCTTTATCCGACACCTCTTTGAGTGATGCTGCTATTTGCTCGATGCTCTTATCTGCTGAAGTCACTAATACTCTGCCGTGAGTAACCACTAACTCCATCTCAAGTTCACTGTTTTTCTGCACATTAAAAACCGTGCCTAATGCAGTAAATGACTGCTCGCCAACGGTGACACTAAAGGGCCTTAATTTATCTTTAGCCACATCAAATTTAGCCTCGCCTCTAACAAGGGTAAGTTGGCGGTAGTTAGATGAGTATTTCACCTCGACGACGCTGTTTGTATTTAATTGAATTCGCGTGCCATCAGGTATCGAAAAGGTTGTTTGCTGACCTATTGGAGTGGTTAATGTCTTCACATAGTCCTGTGTTTCTCCCTGTATTAACGGAGAAAACTGACTATTAAAAATCAAATGACCGCCGATAAAACTGAACACCATAAAACTGGCAGCAATGGCAAGCATGCGCCATTTGGATTTCGCATTCGATTGTTCAAGCGGGAAAAGTACACTCAATTCATTAAGAACACTTAAATCATCCCAGTATGAAGCCATATCAAACAAGGCCTCTTGATGCGCTGCACTCAGGGCAACCCATTGAGACAGTGACTCTATTTCAACTTCAGACAAGCCTCTATCAATTCGGCTTACCCACAAGGATGCTTGCTCTTGAATATCTTCTTTGCGGTAAAATTGTTTGATTGTACTCATCGGCTAATAAACTCTTTTATATTGGACTGATCGCCATCAATACTTGGTGATCTTTCCATTGAGGCTGCAACATTACTTGATGTACCACTTTGAGTGCTCACAGCACTCATTTCTTCCATATACTGCACGCTTTTAAGTAAACCCTTTGCGACATGCTTTTCGACGGTGCTTTCACTAATATTCAGGTATTTTGCAATTTCGCTTTGGCTTAAACCATACACCTTTTTTAAGATGAAACATTTTCGTACGGGCCCAGATAGCTGGTCAGTTGCTCGGCAGAAAAACAAAAAGCGCTCTTTGCTTTCAAATTCAGACTCAAATGAGACAGAGATAAGCTCCATTGGTGGCTCGGCAAACTCTTCAATGGAATCGTTGTATTTTTGGGAGGATTTAGCCACATGATTCAACGCCAAATGCTTCGCTGTTTTAAGCATATAACTACGGACATACTTGATCTCTTGCTTTAACTCAGCTTCATAGCTGCGAACAAAAGTATCTTGTACAATATCTTCAATATCATCAGGTTGAACAATTTTACTAATCACTCGCTTGAGCTTATTCGAGTAATTAACAAATATGTCTGACACATTTGATCTGTTTTTAGCAACCACCAAAGAAGCACCTTTGAAGCATAGTTAAGCCATAAATTTAACCATAACTTAACATACATTTCATTAAATCCCGCTAATTTAGCTTATTGAACTTAACTGACCTGTCAGTATTCGAGCCTGTTCTTTGGCCAAAAAAAAGCAGAGCTGGCGCTCTGCTTTATTAAAAAATGTAATCTAAAACGAATACATCTAAGCCAATAGAAGGAAACCGACAAAGGTAAAACAGGCCGCAATTAACGTATAGGGTAATTGAGTCACTGCGTGGCTCACTAAATTACAGTCAGAACCTTGAGCCGCTAATACCGTCGAGTCAGAATAGAAGCACGCTTGACTGCCGAATGAAGAGGCAGACAGTAACGCACCAATAACCAAAGGAATGTTCGCATCGACCGATTGAGCCAACGGCATGACAATCGGAATTGAAACAGCAAAAATCCCCCAACTTGAACCCGTTGCAAATGCCAATATCGACATACTTAAGAACACCACTGCAGGCAGCAGTTCAGGTGTCATAAACGGGCTCAGACTGTCGATAACATACTGTGGCAACATCAACCTATCGCAGACATCTTTAAAAATAAATGCCGCAATCACAGTGCCAATAGCCGGTAACATGTTTTTGAATCCATCGATCATCTGCTCCATCATCTCAGACAATGGCATCAGCTTTTGCAGACCGTAGTAAGGTAAAGTTATCGCTAAAGTGGCGACCAAACCTTTTAATACATCGATATCAAAATAGACGGTAAATCCAACGAGCAGGATAATCGGCACAAAAAAGTTATGCAGCTTGCCTTCATCATCGGCATTTTTAAACTCATCTTCAATCGCTTTAACAGCATATTCATCAGAAGTTTGTACTTCATCCCGATCCATCTGCTTTAATGCTGGCTCACCTTGAGACGCCGCTAGCTGGGCTTTTTTCATCGGACCAAAAGCTGGCACTATCCCTAAAATAACCAGTAGCACCATAGCTACCGCTAACCATGCATATAGCATGTAAGGAATCGCCTGCATATACACAGCAATCCCCTGCCCCTCTGGCGCAATGCCGTTATCAACCAGCAGGCCGCCAAAGAACACAGCCCAAGTAGACAGTGGCACAAGCACACAAACAGGCGCAGCAGTCGAATCGACCACATAGGCCAGCATCTCACGCGAGACCTTAAACTTATCGGTCACACGCTTCATCGTTGAGCCGACTGTCAAAGCATTAAGATAATCATCGATAAAGATCACTGTGCCTAAAACAAAGGTCATGAACAATGAAGACTTAGGTCCCTTTGCCAGTTTAAGTGCATGACGACCAAATGCCATCGACCCACCGGTTTTTACCAGTAAAGCGATCAAGGCACCAAAGCCACCACAGACCAGTATAAGCCAGCCAATAGTTTCGTCAGCCATCACAGAAAGAGAGATATCGGTAAAATTGGTGAGCAGATTGGCGGGATCGAGCATAACGAGTCCCACTAAAGCACCAATAATTAACGACAGGATTGGGCGGCGTAGCATGATTGCTAACACCAGGACCACCACTGGTGGAATAAGACTTAATGCTGTCGGTTCAGACATGCGCTAAGGTCCTTTTAATAGAGCCTAAATGGCAAATTAATCACAAGACTTAGATGTGAACACTCGTGTCCACTCCAAACTTATTGCTGCTTTATTATAGAAAATCACCTGAAGGTAAAATACAATTTATTCTGTCAGGTTAAAACATCGCGCAAAAAAATAATCCCGTTTGCCCTTTGAGTCAAGAATAAATATTTATCTCTCTATATTTTTTTCTTATCATTTGTGTAAAAAACACAAACTATTGAAATTAATATATTTTATCAAAGGCGTGATATTAACTTTCTACGTGAGTTAATTGTCTATTTATCAACAAGGTATACTCACTATATTGACGGATTAATCTACGATTTAAAAGTTTTCTTCAACAAATTGATTATATTAATAATTTATTTATCGAATATAGAAAACAACCCGTTCACACTCCTTTAGCGACTTTACTTATTCTTATGGCTTATTAGAGTAAATCAGTGAATTTATTTCATACAATACCGATTAGAGGTTAATTCAATGAATAAAACAGAAACATCAATTGAAGGCGGCTGCCAGTGTCGAGCAATCAGATATCGTCTATCGGCTATGCCGTTTAATGCAGGCCATTGCCACTGCCGAATGTGCCAGAAAAGTACCGGAGCCGTTGTTGGCAGTTGGATGCATTTTCTTGTAGAACAAGTCACATGGCTTTCAGGTAAGCCAACTGAATATGCCTCAACAGAAACGACGAGACGTGGGTTTTGCTCAACCTGCGGCTCAAGTATTAGCTTTCACGATACCGGTGATCCGAAGTACTACACATTGAGCATCGCGTCACTAGATGACCCTAATCTGGTACCTGCTCAATACCATATTCACACAGCAAGCCAGCTCGAGTGGTTAGAGATAAAAGATGATACGCCGCGTTATTCAGCTTCAAGGGGTTAGTTAACCTGAACTCGGGATAAGCTGCGCCGCTCAATACACCTATTATTGCCCCTATCTGTGTTGAGCTTTCTAGTAATAGCCAGCTATTACGTACGAAACCTCGCCTTGATATAAACAATAATTTTGGAATCGAGCAAAACTGTCAGGTACATGAGAAACGAAAAATCTATTAAGCTAATGATTTAAAAAGGAGACGTTCAGAACGTCTGGACACTCATTATCCCGAGTTCAGGTTAGTTAGCGAAGGAATAGGTATTCAGCCACCCCCTTAGATTAACCTCTCCGAATTTGTGAGAAGGCAAGAATGAAATTCAGGTTATCATCACCAGACAATAGATAAGGATTAAACACTCCGTCGGGGGAGAATTGAGTCACCACATCCATATGTTTGTCTATGTCCAAAACCGCCCCCATACTCCAGTCACTAAATTGGATGACCTCTATTTCACTGTACTTGATGATAGCAACCGAGTGGTGCCTGACATCTTTAGATATTTTTTGGAAAAGGACATTAACAGCACGGCTCTCTCCTTCGATACATTGCAAAAAATACTGTGAGTTAGCACAAAGAAAACCCGTGATACCAAAACCAACATTATCCCTTTGAGCCTCATTAACCAGCTCTTTTATCTCCATCACCGTTAAGTCTTTGCTCACGGAGCTAGCATAAATAAGTTGAACAGTTGGCATTAGCCTTTTCCTTTCTTGATATGAGCATCTCAACCTCTTCTACTACGCGACTTGCAGTGCTTAAGCCTTAAAGGTGAGTATGATCTATCTTGGTACTTTTTGCTTACTCACTCCTCATTGTAAACTCATCAGATGCCATTAGAGCAAGTGCTACCCCGCACTAGATCCCCCCATAATGAGATAATTTACAACAAGAAAAGATTTATTCTAGAGGAGGAGAGATAGCGTTTTGAACTGGCCATGCAAATGAATTTTCATGGCATAAGCTAACGATTGAATTCACGTGTTCCCTCACAGTCTGGGTCATAGATTGAATAACCATTACGTCCTTGATTTTTAGCTACATACAGCGCGGTATCCGCATAGTTAATCGCTTTATCTTGAGTAATGCACTCCTCCGGCAATACCGTACTGACACCAATGCTGATAGTCACATATGCTGATACATCAGAGTATTCATGCTCCAAAGCCAACAGCTCAATATTCTCACAGGTTAACTTGGCTAGCTTTTCAGCCGAACTTTGAGATGTATTAGGCAATACAACGATGAACTCTTCGCCGCCATACCTAGCGACAATATCTACCGCGCGGGTAAATGTATTACGAATACCTTGAGCCACTAACTTCAGGCAATCATCTCCCGCTAAATGCCCATATCCATCATTGTATTTTTTGAAAAAGTCTACATCTATTAATAAGATACTAAGTTCCATGATATCCGTATCCTTTTGACTCCATTCAACTTCAAGTGCAGATTCTAAACCTCGGCGGTTGGTTAGCCCAGTTAATATATCAACTGTCGCTTGACGGAGTAATTTCTCATTTAATTGATTGAGTTCTTCAGTTTGTTCAAGAATAATCATTTCACTTAAAAATCGCTGCCTTACAGCACGCTCCATAAAGTAATTAGTAGAAAGCGCTAATATTGCCGCTGAAAAGTAATAAATATTATAAGCAATAATAACGGCGGCTTCTTCTTTATGTATATACATAATAACAAAATCAACGGTAATTAAATTCAAACAAACAACCGTCATAGCTCTATAAAACAACATTCGAGCACTGCAGCCGATATATAAAGCCAAAAGTAAAAAGCAGGGTAAATAGAATATCGCGTAAAGTTCAGTTTCAATACTTAACATAGTTAATTGAATAAGCATGACAAACATACAAGATATTCCAACGAACTCTTGTTGATATTTTTCAAAGTACGATGACAAAATAAAAATAACAGCAATGATATAGAAAGGAATACCTATCCCATAACGAATTTTTGAAACCGACACAGCTTCTTCATATGGCATGACAAACCAATCAGCGGTACCTACAACAAGAATAACAAATAGCGCTATGAACCAACCTGCTTTTCTGAAACTCATGTAATTCTTAGAGTAGTAACTCAAAAAATTTCTTTCCATATCGCCTGGGAATGACAAATAATAAGTATTATTATATTTCAAAAAATAATCTTGCAAATTACCCGTCTCATCCATTTTACACGTCATAACTTTTACCTTTAAATAAAAACATTCGTTTTAAAATTAAAAGGCAGCCTTAGATTCTATGAATAATCGACACACACCTATGAATAACAAAATCAGTTATTTATAAATGTTAAGTTCTAAGATAATGCGACAAGGCTACAGAATATCGCACTAACACAAACAATTGACGCCCAAAGAAATACGCCAGAGAGAAACATCAATAAACTTTAATTTTATGACAAAACGCAAGACCATTTAAGTAATGGCTAATGTAAAATAACACACTCTAAATCTTAATAGATGCAGTAAATTAAATTCAGTCAAAAGTTTAATTTGGCATTTTCATCATTGATTTTGATGTCACTAGACATCTCACTCAATGATTTATTACAACTAATGAAACACGTTACTCTCAAGGAGAACTGGTCTCTCTCATTGAAAAGACTTCAACCAAGCATCAATCGACACCTCCTTCATCTAACGTAAATACATTAGATAGTAAGCGAGCAAAATCACCAATCCATTGGAACGATTGTTCAAGTAAGTTGATCCAAACTGTAAATAAATCAGTATATATAGCCAAGAATAAAGCAAAATACGCTATTCTAATCGTGCATTTACATTGATAGTCCCAACTGCTGAATTTAGCACAAGGAATGAAGCTGGAATGACCAAATTCGAACATTTAGTTCAACTCTCAGGGATCACCAAGACCTTCATCGATGGTGGTCAGCAACACAAAGTGCTGGATACTCTCGACCTTATTATCCCAAAGGGACAAACCATCGCTCTAACTGGCGCGAGCGGGAGTGGTAAGAGTACCCTACTCAACCTAATCGCAGGGTTCGAGCGACCCGATTCAGTTGCTGATTCAAGCTCAACGTCCAATCATCACCAAAGTAGCGGTACACTCACTTTACTCGATCAGGACACGACCCATTGGCAAGACAAACAGTGGAGTCGGTTTAGACAAGAATCCCTTGGCGTTGTATTTCAGCAATTTAATCTGCTCACACCTCTCAATGTTAGCGATAACATCGCCTTTCCTCTTAGGCTTAATGGCCAAGACTGGAACCCATGGTGTGACCATTTAGCCGACGCCTTAGGTCTGACTGAATTACTCAATCGCCATGTAGAAAGTCTCTCTGGCGGACAGCAACAACGGGTCGCGATTGCCCGAGCTTTAGCCCATAAACCACCACTCATCTTAGCTGATGAGCCCACGGGGAACCTAGACCAAACAGCCAGTTTAGAAGTCATGCAGCTCTTGTGTGAACTGGCAGCAGAGCATCAAACCTCCATCTTGATGGTGACCCACAGTGTAGAGTGTTCCGACTTTATGCAGCGCAGGTGGCACCTGAATAAGGGAAAAATTAATGAATAGGGCCAGTAACAACACCCAGCCCGAGGTCACTTGTCTATGACCAACTTTTGGCTCAGCTTACAGGTCTTTGTTGCACACTACCGTCAGGCACCGCTGCAAGCTGGCGCTATCAGCATTGGTATCATACTCGCTGTCATGTTGCTAACTGGCGTGCGGGCCACGAATGAAAATGCAATTCAGAGCTATAGCTCAGCCACTGAGCTCTTAAGCCAACAAGCCAAGTGGAACATTATTCCTAGCCTTGGTAAGAAACACTTGGATGAGTCAGTCTATTTTGACCTCCGCGCAGCTGGATTTAATCATAGCTTGCCTGTCATTGAAGGCGTGGCCACCAGCGCAGATGGTAAACGATGGCAAGTACAAGGAAGCGATCTGATCGCCGCGCTAACATCTCTGTCAGTCAGCAGCGATACCAGTAAAGCCAGCGATTCAAACAAAGATGAAAACAAACAGACAGCGTTGCTCTCGACCTCTATTCCCCTTGGTGAGATATTATCCGGCGCCCCTATCGTCATGATGAGCCAGTCAATGGCTAAGCAGTTTGGTGAAAAAGCCGAGTTTTCACTCTCAGGTGTAGAGCTAAAAATTGTCGCCCTTGATGACAGCAGCAATTTAGGCTCCAGCATCCTGATGGATATCTCGTTGGCGCAGAAGATCCTCAAGCAGAGAGGACAACTAAGCTATGTCGCCATGTTTAGTGATGTCTCAATGCAAAAATCACAAATCGAGGGCTTGCTCAGTCAGCGTGGTAATCTAATTGAAAGTGATAACGGCGACAGCCTCACTGCTTTGACCGAAAGCTTTCACCTTAATCTAACCGCCATGAGCCTATTAGCCTTTGTGGTCGGCCTATTTATCGCCTATAACGGCGTACGTTACAGTTTACTGAAACGCCAAAGGTTACTGACCCAACTTCAGCAGCTTGGTATCGACAAGGTTGCCTTAATGTCAGCCCTATTTACTGAACTGCTGATACTAGTCGTCCTAGGTTCAGTCGCAGGATTTATCTTAGGCCTGCAGTTAAGTCACTGGCTGCAGCCTATGGTCTCAGTCACTTTGGAGCAACTCTACGGAGCTAAAATATTACCAGGGAACTGGCAGTGGTCTTGGCTTTTTCAGGCCCTTGGCCTGACTCTTTTTGCCGCTGTAGCGGCCTGCGGTTCACTATTACTGCAGCTTATTCATCAACCTTTATCAGGTAACGCCAATCATTTCACTCAAATAAGCAGTACAGCAAAAACTCAAAAATATCAGCTCATTGTCGCCTTAGTATTAGCCGCAATCGCTTGCGTATTGATCCCCCTAAGTCAGGATTATCGCTACAGCATGGCACTGATGGGATTAGTGATCATCGCCATTCCTCTGGCTCTGCCTTGGTCTTTGTCTATGATGGTTACCCTACTGCTTAAGCTGTTGAGCCAACTGCAGCGCAAGATTGGGTTCAAAGGATTACTCCATTATCAGGTGGCCGAAACTAAAGAGCTTGTTGCTCCCCTTTCACTGGCCATGATGGCAATGCTGCTAGCTCTCACTGCAAATATCTCGATGAACACTTTAGTCGGCAGTTTCGAAAGTACACTTAAGGTGTGGCTTGAATCTCGATTACATGCCGAGCTCTATATCAGGCCAGCCTCAGATCAGATGCTCGAAGTTGAAGCCTTCTTAGCCGAACGTAACGATGTCGATGCCATATACAAGCAGTGGTATTTCAAAAGCCAATTGCAGAAGCTGCCCATCAATCTGGTCAGCCGTGATGAAACCTCCCTCAGAGAGACCACAGTACTAGAATCATCTCTAGATGATCTCTGGCCTGAATTAATGGCAGGTAGGCAACTGATGATAAGTGAACCTTTGGCAATAAAACTCAATATAAAATTAGGTGACAACCTAACCTTAGAGGCCATTCCCAATAGGCAATTTACGGTTGGAGGGGTGTTTTATGATTACGGTAACCCTTATGGCGAGATCCTTATCTCGCCAACGCTCTGGCAGCGTCTTGGCTTTCCTAATACACCCTTGAGCCTGGCCATCGGCACAAGTGGCTCCACAGATAAACTCAAACAGGCTCTGCAGGATAAGTTTTCGCTCCCTGATGCCATGATCTACAGTCAAGCTAAGATAAAGCAGCAAGCCATCATTATGTTTAAAAAGACATTTTCGATCACCCAAGTGCTCAACACTTTAACCTTACTAGTCGCCGCTATCGGTCTATTCAGCGCCTGCTTTATGCTAACTCAGGCCAGAATGGCTCCCATGGCTCGCCTGTACACATTAGGGGTGAATAGAACTCAATTGACTCAAATGGTGTTCACTCAGATGGCGATTATTGTGCTGTTTACTTGCTTAATCGCCCTGCCTACTGGCGCGATATTAGGGTACTTATTGATCCACAAAATCACTTTACAGGCCTTTGGCTGGTCCATTGCCATGGAGTGGGATTGGCTTGCCTATGGTCAAGTCGTCGCACTAGCGCTCACTGCCAGTTTGCTGGCTGTCGCCCTTCCCTTGTATCGTCAAACTCGAAACCCGCTTATCTCCAGCCTGCAAAGTGAGGTGTTGTGATGATTCAATCGACTCAAACCAGTAGCTTGGGGCTAACCTTGTGCTTACTCTTAATGCTCACAGCCTGCTCAAAACCACAAACTTCGCACCCGTCTATCTCTATGGGTAAATTGATGGGGCCAGCTCAAAACAATGACCAAACAGAGGCTGACGCAACATACACTCAAGTCGATAAAAACAGAGCCATCGTTTTTCCTCAAGATCACTTGTCACACCCAGACTTTCGGCAGGAGTGGTGGTATCTAACCGCCAATTTAGAAACAGCCCAAGGTGAGAAACTCGGCCTGCAGTGGACTCAATTTCGCATTGCTCTCACGCCAGAAAACAGCACTGAAATCCCCATCGAACCCCTTGCTGCAATAAAAGCGACCGAGAGCGATTGGGTGAGTAAACAGATCTATATGACCCATGCGGCTGTGACCACCAAAGATCAACATTTCGCAGAGGAAAGATGGTCGAGACAACATCCTCAACTTGCCGATGTTTCAGCTCACCCGCTCACCATCAAAATAGATGACTGGCAGTGGACTGGCACGGGCGATACGCTGTTTCCGGCAACATTAGCAGTGGCTGGAGATCAATTTAGTTATCAATTGACGCTGGATTCAAGCGCGCCTTATCAGCGACAAGGTGAGCAGGGTTACAGCGTAAAAAGCGCAGACGGCTCAGTGGCTTCCCATTACTATAGTCAGCCTTTTATTCAAATCTCCGGTCAGGTGACACTACAAGGCGAATCACAATCTGTCACGGGTAAGGCTTGGCTCGACAGGGAGTGGAGTTCACAGTTTTTAAATAAGACGCAAGCTGGCTGGGACTGGTTTGCGCTTAGGTTAGATGATGGCTCAACCTTGATGTTGTTCCAACTTCGAGGTCAAACAGACACTGACACCCATTTTTACAGCGGGAGACGCATGTTTGCCAACGGCAGCGGACGTAACATCGCCTCTAAAGAGATCGCCATAAAAGCATCAAGTTGGCACAAGATTGACTCGACCCGTTACCCAACCTCATGGCAGCTCAATATCCCCTCAGAGAACATAGACCTTGAGATCGACGCGCTGAACCCGAATTCAAAAATGCCATTAAGCATTCCCTATTGGGAAGGACCCGTATTGATATCCGGCAGCCACAAAGGTGAAGGGTATATGGAACTCACGGGATATTAAATCAAGGTTCTAGGTTCTGGAAGCATACCTAACTTGAATCACCACCAATGAGTTCCACCACCTCTAAATGATAATAACTATCATGCTCAACATGCTCAATAAACCGTCTAAACATGATAAAACCTGTTTGTTAAATAAGCATTTCATCAATTAATCAAGCTGTTCAGTCTCCTAGAAACAATAAAAGTCAAAACGTGAACTCGGTCACCCACAAAACGTTGATCTTGATCTACTAATGCCTTTAATACCTCCTATTGGGTATACCCACAGTAAGTGCAAGGTCTAAACTCGACAGTAACTTTGGTAGGTGGCACTCCTAAAGCATTACCCCAACCGCCGCCTACCACTTCTATTTAAAGGTAAAACGAGATGAGTCAGGAATACCATGTCACCAGTTTAGTCGTACATGCGACTCCAAAAGCAGTCTCAGAAGTTGAAACCAAAATACGTGCTCTTGAAGGCGCAGAGATTCACGCCGTGACCTATGAAGGGAAATTTGTGATCACTTTAGAGGGTGATACTCAGCGGTCCATCTTAGATAACGTCGAAGCGATTAACGCCTTAGAGGGGGTATTAAATAGCAGCCTGATCTACCACCAAGTGGAACCGATAGCAGAAAACTAGCCCCATTCAGATACTGGAAGCTAGTAACAACAATAACAACGCATATCAATAAATTTGAAGCAAGAAACCAAAAAGAGTGAGGAACACCATGAGCATTAGCCGTCGCGAGTTTCTGAAAGCCAACGCTGCAGTTGCCGCTGCAACCGCAGTAGGTGTCACCCTGCCAGTGAGAATAGTTGAAGCCGCTGAGCAGAAAGACAACATCAAGTGGGACAAAGCACCCTGCCGTTTTTGTGGCGTAGGGTGTAGCGTTTTGGTTGGTACCAATAATGGCAAAGTCGTTGCCACTCAAGGCGATCCAGAAAGCCCTGTCAACAAAGGCCTTAATTGTATTAAAGGCTACTTCCTATCAAAAATCATGTACGGAAAAGATCGTCTCACCACGCCGCTTTTACGTATGACAGATGGCAAGTACGATAAAGAGGGCGAATTTACCCCAATCAGTTGGGATAGCGCCTTTGATATCATGGCAGAAAAGTGGAAGCACACACTGAATACCAAGGGACCAACTGCAGTAGGCATGTTTGGTTCTGGTCAATGGACAGTGTGGGAAGGCTACGCCGCGTCTAAATTGCACAAAGCAGGTTTCCTCACCAATAACTTAGATCCTAATGCTCGTCACTGTATGGCGTCTGCTGTCGCAGGCTTTATGCGCACCTTCGGTATTGATGAGCCGATGGGCTGTTACGATGACTTAGAAGCGGCTGACCACTTTGTATTGTGGGGCGCCAACATGGCAGAGATGCACCCCATTCTTTGGGCTCGCCTGTCAGATCGCCGCTTGAGCAGTCCAACAAGTCGCGTACACGTACTCTCTACTTTTGAAAATCGTAGCTTCGATCTAGCCGACAACCCGATGGTGTTCCGTCCTCAATCGGATCTGGTTATTCTGAACTACATTGCCAACTACATCATTGAAAACGATGCAGTGAACAAAGACTTTGTAAACAAACACACTAAGTTTGTTTTAGGCGCCACAGATATCGGTTACGGCTTACGTCCTGAGCATCCGCTAGAGCAAAAAGCAGCAAATCCAGGCAGTGGTAAATCAACGCCAATAAGCTTCGATGATTACGCAAAATTTGTCAGCACTTACACTCTTGAGTATGCCTCAGAGATGAGTGGTGTAGAGCCTGAAAAATTAGAGATTATGGCCAAAGCTTATGCCGATCCGTCGATCAAGGTGATGAGTCTGTGGACCATGGGCATCAACCAACACACTCGTGGTGTTTGGGCTAACAACATGCTCTACAACATCCATTTGTTGACGGGCAAGATTGCGACTCCGGGCAACAGTCCGTTCTCGTTAACGGGTCAACCTTCGGCTTGTGGTACTGCGCGTGAAGTGGGGACTTTCGCTCACCGTCTACCTGCCGACATGGTTGTCACTAATCCTAAGCACAGAGCAATTACTGAAAAATTATGGCAATTACCTGAAGGCACTATTCCGCCTAAACCGGGTTACCACGCCGTACAGCAGAGCCGTATGCTTAAAGATGGCAAGCTGAACTGTTACTGGACCATGTGTACCAACAATGTCCAGGCAGGCCCTAACATCAATGAAGAAATTTTACCGGGATTCCGTAATCCAGAGAACTTCATCGTGGTGTCAGATCCTTACCCAACAGTGTCAGCTATGGCTGCCGATCTTATTCTGCCTACCGCTATGTGGGTTGAGAAAGAAGGCGCTTACGGTAACGCCGAACGTCGTACTCACATGTGGCACCAACAGGTGAAAGCCCCTGAAGGCGCGATGTCTGATCTATGGCAGTTAGTTGAGTTCTCTAAGCGCTTTAAGGTCTCTGAAGTGTGGCCAGCTGAGTTAATCGCTAAGAAGCCTGAGTACGCTGATAAGACCCTTTATGATGTACTTTTTGCTAACGGAGTGGTGGATAAATTCCCAAGCTCTGAGTGTAAAGCTGAGCTTAATGATGAAGCCGATGCTTTTGGTTTCTATGTCCAAAAAGGGCTATTCGAAGAGTACGCACAGTTTGGCCGTGGTCATGCCCATGACCTTGCCGACTTTGATACTTACCATGAAAACCGTGGTGCTCGTTGGCCGGTAGTGAACGGTAAAGAGACATTACGTCGCTTTGTTGAAGGTAGCGATCCTTATGTGAAAGCCGGTGAAGGCTTTAACTTCTACGGTAAGCCCGATGGTAAGGCGGTGATCTTCGCTCTACCTTATGAGCCTGCAGCAGAGGAGCCGAATGAAGAGTTCGACCTATGGTTATCCACCGGTCGTGTACTTGAACATTGGCATACGGGTTCGATGACAGCCCGTGTACCTGAGCTTTACCGCGCTTACCCTGATGCACAGATATTCCTTCATCCTGAAGATGCCAAGGCTCGTGGCCTTAAGCGTGGCGATGAAGTGATTGTTGCCTCACCTCGTGGTGAAGTGAAAACTCGTGTTGAAACTAAGGGGCGTAATAAGCCGCCAAGAGGCGTGGCGTTTATACCGTTCTTCGATGCGCGTCAGCTAGTTAACAAGCTGCTGCTGGATGCGACTGATCCGCTCTCGAAAGAGACAGATTTTAAGAAGTGCCCAGTCAAAGTGATGAAAGTTTAATTAGCCTAAACAGCGGAGAACAAACAATGAAAAAATTATTCACTGCAGCCGCGCTTATCATGGCGCTAGCTGCCTGCTCTGGTCAGCAAACCAATACACAAGTTGACCCCGTCAATGTCAGCTCTTTGGGTCAATCTGCGATCACGGATATTAGGGCTGCCGATTCAATGCCTATCTATCCAAAGCGTGGCGCGTCAATCGAGCGTGACTTTGTTCATCAGCCTCCTATGATCCCTCATAAGGCCGATTACAAGATCACCATGAAACGAAACGGCTGTATGTCTTGTCACAGTTGGGATAAAGCCAAGAAGCGTAAAGCAACGCCTATCGACATCTCCCATGTCAACGATGATAAAGGCAGCCTTAACAACCAATACTATTCATGTACTCAATGCCATGCTCCAATGGCAGAGAACAAGCAGCAATTGGTTGAGAATACCTTTTCGAATAAGTAAGTTGCGAGTTTGAAAGCAAAGACTTTATTTAAAAAACCACCTTTTTAGGTGGTTTTTTATTTGTCTGAATAGCAGTAATCAACCTGAACCATTCATCTCTCCCATAAAAATTTACTACTCTTTTTAAGTTAAAAACCACTCTTTTTCGCTCATTTTTAAATCAAGCCTTCTGATATGTTAAATAAAACACAAGGAAGCATCAAATGAGCAACAAGCAAAAATCTAAACCAAACAAAAAACAGCTGACCGATGATGTCATACGCCTTGGTGTCGATGTGGGCGGAACAAATACTGATGCGGTATTAATCTGTGGCCATCATGTGCTCGCCAGCACCAAGCAAACAACCACGGACAATATTTATCAAGGTATTGAAAATGCTGTCACAGACGTGCTGCAACAAGCGGGTCTTAGCAGCGAAGAGATTAATTTTTGTATGATAGGCACCACCCAGTTCACCAATGCATTTGTGCAACGCCGTGAACTCAATGATGTCGCCATTATACGACTCGGGCTGCCAACAGCCAAAGCACTGCCCCCTTTGACTGGCTGGCCTCAATCCATGCTCGATAGCTTTAAACAGCAAGTATTTATGTTTCCCGGTGGCCATCATTTCAATGGCGCCGTGAACAGTGATTTCAGCGAGGTGTTACTGGATCCTGTGATTGAAAATATCTTGGCCAACTCACTCTCATCTGTTGCCATTAGCGCTGTTTTCTCACCTATCAACCAAGAGTTTGAGCTAAGGGCAAAACAGTATTTGCTGACACATTGCCCAGATATTTCAGTGAGCATGTCACATGAAATTGGTCGAGTCGGTATTATTGAACGTGAAAACTCCACCATCATGAATGCCAGTTTAGCCAAATTGGCAGAGCGTGTTGTTAACGCGTTTGAAACCTCGCTGGCTAAACTCAATATCAAAGCTCCGCTCTATATCACCCAAAATGACGGCACCCTGATGACTGCTGATGCAGTGCGTCAGTTTCCGGTCATGACCTTTGCCTCTGGGCCAACAAACTCTATGCGAGGCGCGGCATTTCTCAGTGGACAACAAGAGGCCATCGTCGCTGATATTGGCGGTACCACAACCGATATCGGCATGTTGGTGCAAGGGTTTCCACGCGAGTCGAGCATGCATGTGGATATTGGCGGGGTGCGAACCAACTTCCGTATGCCGGATATTATCGCCATCGGGCTTGGCGGTGGCAGCATCTGTGACCCCGTAAAAGGCACGGTCGGCCCGCAATCTGTTGGCTACCTATTAAAGGAGAAAGCCATCAGCTTTGGAGGAGATATATTAACCGCGACTGACTGCGCATTAACCCGCGATCCCGCATTTATTAAAGAGGCTAAACCTGAACTGGTAACGTTAAAAGCAGCCCAACTTGCGCCCATTAACCAAGCCATAAACAAACTCATCTCCCAAGGCATTGATGAGATAAAAACCAGCCGAGCTAAGGTGCCACTGATCTTAGTCGGCGGCGGCCATATTTTAGTCCATGAAACCCCAGCTGGTATCTCAGAAATCATCCGACCACAGTATGCCGAAGTCGCTAATGCCATCGGCGCCAGCATCGGCATGGTCAGTGGTGATATTGATCAGATCTTTGATTATGACGATCTGCAACGTGATGAAAGTCTTGAGCTGGCCAAACAGATGGCCATCAAAGCAGCCATAGTCGCAGGGGCAATTCCTGACACAGTGTCAATACTTGATATACAGGAGATGCCACTAAGCTATATCAAAGGTCAAGCCACTCGAATTCGTATTCGTGCCACAGGCCAACTATTTTTAACCAGCCAGAGGGCATGCTAATGAACCTGACGCTAAATGATTTGGAAGATTATGCCCGCGGCGCCGCTTTGCTTGGCGCAGGAGGAGGAGGCGATCCCTATATTGGTCGTTTACTCGCAGAAGAGGCCATTAAAACCTATGGTGCACCTCGCATTATTTCAGCTCAAGAACTCGATGATGACGCCGTCATTATCTCAGTGGCCATGATTGGTGCGCCGACAGTTCTGATTGAAAAAGCCTGTTCTGGGGATGATATCGATCTGTTGATTAAGGCGATGGAAACACGTCTAGGTAAACCCATAGACGCCTTAATGCCCATAGAGATTGGTGGCGTTAACTCTTGTCTGCCTTTGGTTGCAGCAGCACGAACTGGCCTGCCCTTAGTGAACTGTGATGGTATGGGCCGAGCATTTCCTGGCTTAGAGATGGTGACTTTCAATGTATATGGTTGCGATATTTCACCAGTCGTCATGACAGATGAACATAATAATCAAGTGGTCATCGACACAGACAGCGCCGCCAAAGCGGAAAAGTTTGCCCGTAGCGTGGTTGGTGAAATGGGATTAAGTGCCATGCTCTCCTGCTATCCCCTTAATGGTAAACAACTTAAAAAATGGGGAGTACACGGCACCATGACCCTCGCGCTGGAATTAGGTCAAGCCATACGCTTGGGTCGTAATGGCGACAACGCAGTGCAATCTTTACTTTCTGCCCTCAACCAAACTGATTACTACTCACCCGCTAGATTACTGCTGACGGGAAAAGTGGTGGATGTTGAGCGTGTCACAAGGGATGGATTCTCTTTTGGGCACTGTTTAGTGCAGTCCTTTGATGGAGAAAAAGAGGTCAACTTGAGCTTTCAAAATGAGTTTTTAAGCGCTAAAAGCCATGACATATTTCTAGCCACTGTGCCCGACATTATAGCGGTAGTTGATAGTGACAATGCCGAACCGATCACCGCAGAAACCATACGTTTCGGTCAACGGGTATGCGTCATTGCAACCAGTGTCCCCGAACTGATGCGCACCCCTGAAGCCCTTGCCATTTTTGGCCCTCGTTGCTTTGGATTAGACACAGACTACTTACCAATAACGACTAAATAATGATATGTAAGATGGAGAGATAATAAAATGAAAACAATATATTACCCCCTATTTCTTAGTATGAGCATCATGCCTGTTGGTGTGCTTTGGGCTGATGTGGAAGATGCCGATAATCAGATCGAAACTCAAGGTATTGAAGTGATTCAAGTCACCGCACGTAAACGCACTGAATCACTGCAAGAGATCCCCGATGCCGTGACCGCTTTTAGTGAATCTGATATCGAATCAGCTCGGATTGAACAAGTTAATGATTTCATCAATCTGACACCGAATGTCATATTTCGCAAAACCTTCAGAGCCGGGGCGTCATTTATCACAATGAGGGGCATTACCGGCACCCAACAAGGACTGCCACCAGTAACTTATGTCGTTGATGGGGTGCAAGTTGGCTCAGCTGATTTCATCAACCAAGATATGGGCGAAATCGAGCGCATTGAAGTATTGCGTGGCCCACAAGGTGCCCTTTATGGCGCAGGAGCCATGGCCGGCGCAATCAATGTCATCACTAAAGCACCTACCGAAGAGCTTTCCGGCAAGATAAAAGTTCAGTATGCCGAAGGTAATGACAAAACCGTCAGTGGCTACATAAGCGGCGGTGTGAGTGAGAATATCTTTGGTTTAGTCTCAGTGGGCGCCCGTAAATCTGATGGATTGATTGACTCATCCAATGGTGACGATCTCGACTTTAATGATACAAAGCGAATTAAAACCCGCTGGCAGTATCTTGGTGATGAATTTAGTACCGATCTTAGATTAGGCTACGCCAAGTATGAACAAGGCGCCGTGATGCAAGATCTACTGGCCAAAGGCGAGGAGTTCGCAACAGCTCAACACGCAGATCTTGATGACTTTTCAGGCTCAGGCCCAGAGCGAAGCTTTATCGGTAACGAAAATCAAACCTTTAAAGATGCCTCACTCAAACTTGATTATGATTTCGATGACATGACACTGACTTGGATTAGTTCCTACCAAGATGCGGAGCAAGATCTGCTAGGCGATCTAGATTGGAGCGCTGCTAACATCTTCCTGCAAGATCTGGTCGATAACTTTGATGTCACCAGCCATGAAGTTAAACTCACTTCAAGCAACGATTCTGATCTACGCTGGTTAGCCGGAGCTTACTATCAAAAACGTAATGGTCTCAATCAACTGCGTATCCGACTTGAACCCACTGTAGGTGTTGTTGGCGATTCGATATTCGATCAAATTGATGTCAAAGAGGACACTATCAAGGCCGTATTTGCACAGGTAAACTATGATATTACCGATAAACTCGAACTGACGTTAGCGGCTCGCTATGATCAAGTTGACTATCAATCAACCCGTTTTAAAACGCCAAAACAGCAAGAAGTCGTGCCTTTACCAAATTCAAATGGCCAGTTGCAAAACACGCTAACTCAATCTGATAACTCTTTCCAACCTAAGGTATCACTGTCATACGATATCAATAATGACAGCATGATCTATGCAACCTATGCCAATGGTTTTAGACCTGGATTTTATAACTCTGGCAACCTCACTAAAGCTGAAACTACACAAAACTTCGAAATCGGCGGCAAATCAACGTGGTGGAATAACCGTATTCAACTAAACGGTGCACTTTTCTATATTGATTACTCTGAACAGCAGCTTTCTTTCATCATAGCAACAGCACCATTTAGACAAACTTCGAACATAGACCAAACAGAGATCCGCGGTTTAGAACTCGAAACGATTGTTATGCTGACCGATGATCTTAGGTTTAATGCTGCATGGGGTTATACGGATTCTAAGGTAAAAGACACAGGACAAAGAGCCCCTGCTACCCCTAAATATACTTTGAATCTGGGGTTAAATTATGAAAAGGAGCTAGGCAGGGATTGGTTGTTCAATACTCGTTTAGATTACCGAGCTCAGGGCAACTTCTTCCTTGGATCGACACAAGAGCCTTTGGAAGTAGGTGCTAAGCAGTTTGTGAATCTGACCGCTGCACTTGAATGGCAAGATTGGCGCTTTACCGTTTACGGAGAAAACATCACCGACGAGTACACCACGACCAATGCTTCATACGTTAATGGGTTATTGGGTACCGTAACCGGCATCATTCGAGCTTATACCCCTGGCCGTCAGATAGGTGCATCTGTCGAGTACAAATTCTAAAAAGACCTTTTGCTTTATCGAAAACAAGGACGTTGTTCCCTTTCTGGAGGCTAATATCGATTGCTATTATGCTTCCAGCTTTTTACTCCTCAGCCAAGCTCGCTGCCAGTGCAATTACAGCCTGTTTCCGGCTACTCACCCCCAGTTTTTTATAGACACTTTTCAGATGAAACTTCACTGTTTGTTCTGAAATATCCAGTTCAATGGCAATCTCTTTATTGCGTCTTTTACACGATACTAAGGCCATTACCGCCGTTTCTTTAACAGAGAGTAAAGTGCTTTCCTCCTGCTTTTTGGGTTCCTGAATTAAGCGTGTTCTGTTATGTCGATTCAATATATCCGTTAATTGATCTTTGGGGATCCAGGCTCGCAATTGCCACACTAATTGCAAATAACCGCTCGCTTCAACAATGGCAACCTCATGGGTCAACTTCACTTCATCACCTTGATTAATCGCTAACATTAAACGGCATTGGCAGGCTAATAAACCATGCTGTTGGGACTCTGAAAACTGTAAGGCTTGCGTTAATAACTCATCCGGTAAACTGGATGACTGCATCTGTAATTCAAGGTGTAGTTGCAGTAAACGCCAAGGTAACGAGATAGGGTCATCCGGCAGTGGATGAATGTATGACTCAAACTTATCCTTAACCGTGGGATGGCTAAATTGAGCTAAACGAGCCAGATAATTCAACAGCAATTCTAAGTGGGCTAGGCGGTGCTTTTGACTATGTTCCCCTGCCGCCTTTAGCCACAGCTCTAGTGATTCTGGCTTGTTGTAGTGCAAGGCTGTTTTGGCTGCTAACGTATAGACAGCGGCATAAAGGTCAAACCAAGCCTCACTGTGATTAACTTCTCGCACCAGCTTGTCCATCACCGCCAATGAGGGAATTAATCCTCGATAAAATGCCAACTCACGCTTCACCGCCAACATTGCCAACCGAATGCTTTTATCTTGGCTGAATACACTTTGTACTCGGGTCGATACCCGCGTTAGATACGCAGAGCTGACCTCTGGTTCCATTTTCAACATAGAGATATGGGATTGATGAATATCAAGAAAAGCTTCACCGTAATCCGCGTCTAACTCTTGTTGATAATAAGCGCGCGCAGCGGCTAAATACCTTTCAGCCTCCTCTACCGCCCCCTGCTGTATTGCAATCAACAGAAGGATATTATTAATCAGTGCACCAGCAAAAGAGCCAAGACCATCATCGGTTAAAATATTATTGCCGCTTAATTTTTCAGAACTATCTATTTGCAGACGAGTAAAAAAGTCTCGCTGTTTTTGGCTCAGATTTAAGCCTTCATATAGACACACAAATGCATCAGCGACGGACCAATCGAAAGAGTCATCACGGTAGTGTCGATTGATCAGCTTTCTCGCTTTATCCACATCCCCTCGTTTTAAACTCACGATACACGCAAGCCAAGCAATTTCATCAAAAGCTAGCCACTCTTGAGGAGAGAACTGCATTAGAATTGACTCTAGATTACCTAAACCGTGGCGGATCCACTGCAGTAATCCCCCTTGCTGTCGAAGTAACGACACGGCCAGCCTCACTTCACCGCAAGCCATCATTAAGCGTATCGCGTTAACCACATCCCCTTGTGCGGCGTACTGCTCTGCGAGTGTCAGATAAGCATGGTGAAAAGCGGCGGCATCCTCGCGAAGCCACACGCTTTGCATCACTTGTTGCACAATCGGCAGTAGAGCCCAATCAGTGTCAGACTTTAGATTTAAGCCAGAAAACACTCGCTCAATTAACTCACTCATCGCGAGCTGATCAAATTCGGTAAAGAGTTGTTTGGGTAACAGTGGATCAATGCACAACAAACGCACCTTGCTGCTATCAAACTCATTTAAGTTGCTCAGCACTTCCTGAAACAATAACTGATGTAAGACAGGATGCTGTATTAACTTCAGTTCAAGCTGCTCAATCGAGCTGGTCACATTGGATTCTGAGATGGCTAACATAACTAGAAAAGGGCAACCCAATGTCATGCTAAATAATTGAGAAGCGGAAACTACATAATTTGAAGGACTCAGAGATTCGATATCGCTATAGGAAAAAGCAAGCGCATCTGGACCGAGTAAAGTACAGGTTTGTAACAAAGAAGCAGACAAGCGATTTTGGCCATTTAGATTACGGCCAGCCAATACGAGTCGACACTGTTTTAAGGTAAATAAAGGATGCAGCTTTTGCCACAGCGCAGGCTCGATGTCATCCCAATCATCCAGATAAACAGTGTCTAAGGAAGTCACTTCATCTAGGATTGATTCAAGCTGCTCCTGCCACTGACCGTCTTTGCCGCTAATGCAGTAATTTAGTGCTTGGTTATCATTCTGATACTCTTGCTGATGCTGCAACATCAAGCTTGTCTTTCCAAACCCCACGGGCGCGATCAACAGCACTGTATTTCCAGAAGATTGCTGCAAAGCATCCTCAAGTAACTTAGCTCTTAACACAGTACTGTTTTGGCTCATTATTCTCTGGTTCAAACGAACATATCGATGATTAAACACTAACCGTGCAGGTAAAATCAGTCAACTCTGGTCACAAATAGATCTCTACCTAAAAAAATCACCACACTCAGTAGCCCTTGTCTGTAGGTAAAACGAACAGATAGCCCACAATGGGACAAGACCCTATTGCTATATCCAGTATTTAAGGTAATTTGATTAAAACACCAATTAAGGAACCTTATATGAAGCAAGGTAAACACGACCCACAACTGTTAAAACTCGCGATGGAAATTGGTGTTGGATATGCAAAGAAAAGAGGGTTTGCTGACTTTGATAAGGGGATCTCACCTAAAGATAAGGTTGAGTGTATCTATCGATTATTGGTCACTGATAAGCTGATTCAACCCCTAGCAAAAGACAAAGAAGATGGCCCAAATATGAAACACAAACTGGTGTTATGGATCACCCGTCAGCTTCCTCCAGAACATGAGTTATTGAACTAGTCTAGCTTGTAACATCGGAGAGGTGCTCAGATGACACCTTTCCCTTGCTTCAAAGCAATACAGATGTTGATTCAGCGGAAACAAAAAAGCAGCAATGAGAAATGGTTCTCATCACTGCTTAACAGGTACATCTCGAACCAATCAGGCTTAGTTTACTTCTTCCAGCCTAATCTCTTCTCAATTGAATCGATCATCGCTGACGCAACATCGATACCAGTAGCTGTTTCGATGCCTTCAAGTCCAGGCGAAGAGTTAATCTCTAACAATAGCGGCCCCTTGCTTGAACGAATAATATCAACACCAGCGACTTCAAGTCCCATGGTTTTAGCCGCTTTAATGGCAAGTTTTCTCTCATCTGGAGAGATCTGAACCAGAGATGCAGTGCCACCTTGGTGGATGTTAGCTCTAAACTCGCCAGGCGCGGCTGTACGCTCAATCGAGGCTACAATCTTACCGTCGATAACGAAACAACGTAGATCTTTACCATCAGCTTCCTTGATGAACTCCTGCACTAGCAAGTTAGCTTTCAAGGATTTAAACGCATTGATCACACTCTCAGCCGCTTTACGGGTTTCGGCCAGAACAACGCCTTTACCTTGTGTCCCCTCGAGCAATTTAACAATCAATGGCGCGCCGCCAACCATGTCGATCAGATCAGTGGTATCAGCAGGTGAATTAGCGAAGCCACTGGTCGGAATATTCAAATTATTCTTCTGCAGCAACTGCAAAGAGAACAACTTATCTCTTGAGCGAGTGATCGCTTCAGAACTATTGAGCGCCATGACACCTAGGCTTTCAAAGTGACGCGTCAGTGCGCAACCGTAAAACGTAATACTTGGACGAACACGTGGGATCACGGCATCAAGATCATTTAACACCCTGCCATCACGGTAATGGACTTCAGGCTGAGAAGCATCTAGCTTCATGTAGCACTGCTTGATATCGAAAAAGTACATTTCGTGGCCGCGTTGCTGGCCAGCCTCAATAATACGTTTATTACTGTATAGATTTGGATTGCTCGCAAGCAAGCCTATCTTTAGGCCGCTACTTGGGATCTCAACATGACCATAAAGTGTTTTAGCATCCTCATCAGTCATCTCGCCTAAGCAGCAAGTCGTTGATGGATCGACTAAGACTTTATCGCCCATAGCTTCACGCCCTAACAACATGCGATAGCCCATGTTGGCACGGTTAGTCAATGTCAGTTCAATCTCCCAAGACTGCTCACCCAGCTGTAACAGTTCGCGCACAACATAGCGCTTCTCTGTTTCGCCATTTGAACTCTTGATCACGCGTCGATCGATGAGTTTAGACTCACACACTAAGGCAATTTTACGACTGCCTTGCAGAGGATGAACTTCATAACTCACCCAAGTGCCATCTTCGCGCTTTGAAGTTGAAATATTGATAGCGTGGATAGCAGAAGTCTTAGCACCGGAATCTACACGGGCCTTAACTGCCTTAATACCTAAACCAGGTAAAGCACACCACTCTTCACTACCGACAATGATTTTATTACTCATATTTTTTCTACATGAATAGCCTAATTAAAAGCAAAAAATACACCTGTTTTCGATTTTTATAAAGATATTATTTCTAATAAATATAAAACTATTATTTTCAAATAATTAGACTATTTATCTTGCTGTAAAATAGAAGTCACCCATTACTTTTTGTATTGCGAACGCAATTAACTGCACAAAAAACACGCTTTAAAGTAAATTGTAGGCAAAAAAATACCCATCAATATGATAGGTATTTTTAGGAGTTAATACTTAAGTTGTATCTAAATTAACAGGCACTGGGCCGCGTCAAATTAGGCACTCGTTTAGATTAAGCCTCGATTGGCGATACAACAAACAACAAATCACCTTGAGATACTTGCTGACCGTTACTGTTAAGTACTCGCTCGATACGGTACTTCTTATCTTCTGGATAAAGTACGGCATCTTTACGGTTATAAGTAGCTAGGTTTAACTGAGAGAACATCTTCATTGCTTCTGTAAGCGCTAAAGTCTGATCTGCTGTAACAATATCGCCCTCTTTAACAAAGTCAGGCTGACCTGGCGCTGGAGAGGTATAGAAAATACCTGCACCTTGTGCCATTACTTTAAGCTCATTACTCTCACCAACACGTAATGATTCAGTGTCAACACCGACCATCTCTGCCGCCGCTTCCATCTCTGCAATCAGCTCAGGAATATCAAGCTCAGCCATTAGACGAGGCAGGTAGTTAGTATCGTAAACACCTTCGTTGAAAGTGCCATCTTTCAAGATGCGCGTAAGCAAAGGAATGTTAGTGGCAATACCTTTGATCACAGCACTATTTGCTAAGTAGTCATGCAGTTTAGTGATCACATCTTCACGGCTCTCACCACGACAGATGATCTGTGCGATTAAGCTATCGTAGTAAGGTGAAACCTCTTTACCTTCACCCGCAATAGAGATGATTTCGATATCATCACGCTCAGGCATTTTGTACTCAGTGATCATGCCAGGGTGTGGCAATAACTGCAGAATACCATTGCTGTCCAGTGCCGCTTTCTCAGCAGTCACACGCACTTCAATCGCATAACCTATATCTTGAGGCTCTAAGTCTTCAATCGAACGTCCTGCTGCAATATCAAAGCCTGAGCTCACAATATCAATACCTGACGTTGCTTCCGTAACTGGATGCTCAACCTGTAGACGTGTATTCATCTCCATAAAGTAGACTTCATTCGCGTCTAAGTTATAGATGAATTCAACAGTACCGGCGCCCATATAATCGGTCGCGTTACCCAATGCACGAGTGTACTCAAGCACTTTCTCTTTCAGCTCAGGTGGCAGCATAGTCGAACCCGACTCTTCTACAACCTTCTGGTTATTACGCTGAACTGAACAGTCACGAATACCCAATACTTTGGTGTTACCAAACTGGTCACGTAGTAACTGGACTTCGATATGACGTAATGAAGTTACGTATTTCTCAAGGTAAAGGTCACCGTTACCAAAGGCTGCTGCAGCCTCAGTAGAGGTCTGTTGGAACAAGCTGATCATATCAGATGAACGTTCTACAACCTGAATACCTTTACCGCCACCACCTTGTACAGCTTTAAGCAGTACAGGATAACCAATGTCATTCGCTACGTTTACTGCTTGTTCTGCATTACTCAAAATACCGTGGCTACCTGGAACAACTGGGACGCCATTGACTTGAGAAGTCTTAATCGCATTCGACTTGTTACCCATGGTCGTCATGCTGTGTACACTTGGGCCTACAAAGTTAACGCCATTGTTGACACAAAGTGCGGCAAACTGTGGGCTCTCCGATAGGAAACCAATACCTGGGTGAAGTGCGTCGACATTCTCGTACTCGGCCACTTTCAATACTGAATAGGCGTTAAGGTAACTTTCATCTGACGTGTTACCACCAATACAGACTAACTTATCACCCTCTTTTAGCATATCAGCAGGGACTGAAGTCATATCCGGATCGGATGCAACCAACACGACATTGATATTATTGTCATGTGCCTTACGGATAAGCTTAACCGCAGTACAACCACGGGCATGGATCAATACTTTATTGATTGGCTTCATTAGCTGACGAGGATCGTCTTGGACAATCTCTTCATCGGCAACCAACATCTCAGGAACCAATGTTGATAGTGCTTTGCCAATTACCTCTTCAATCTTAGCGGTAGGCTTAGGCATTAACGGATCGATACCTGACAACTGGTCATCAATCGTGTCGCTAAATGGATTGATCACCAAGGCATCCATCGCACCCGGCACTTTCGACAAGTAGTTCGATAACGTCGCAGTCGAAGGCAGGTAAGCAGGTACAACCATTTGGCCAGCAAACGGCATATTAGTACCCGACAGGTAGTAAGTCTGCACGAGAGGATGCGTCACGAAACTCGCCTGAGCACCACCAGTACAATCGCCATAACCAAACATTAATACAGGCAACTCGTTATCACGGATAAAGCGCGTGATACGGTCGTTAACCACAGCCATAGAGAACAGTGCTGCAGCACCTTCTTTAGTCTGCATACCACCAGAACTGATGAAGCAGATAACAGGAAGCTTACGCTTAGCACATTCAATCAATAGCGCAGAGAATTTCTCAGCACTGGCCATATCAAAAGCGCCAGCTTGGAATGCTGTGTTAGACACCGCAAGACCAACTTTAATCTGTTGACCATCTTGCTCAAAATCAGCAACACCAGTGATTAAACCACAAGGGCGAATGCCTTTATCAAGTGCATCTTCAATAGAAAGACGGAAACCTGGGAAGTTAAGCAAGTTAGCTGACATTTTGTCGCCATTTAACTCTTCGAAATCGGTGAAGAATTTATTGGTGATATTTTCCCAACCCATCTTACCGCTACGCTTCTCATCACGAAGTACTTTCTGGATCAACAGATCCTGATAACCCATGGTGAGACGGTTCCAGAAATCTTTACGGCGACCAATACGAACAGGGTTAATCGCACCAGTGTACTCATGATTCTCATTTTCACTGTCGAAATATTCAGGCAGTAAACGCTCGAAGAAATAAGTCAGGATAACGAAAAGGCTATCGTTTAACTGAGGGAAACCAACACTCTTCCACTGCTCAGTTTTGGTCAGTAGCTCTGCACGGTTTGACTGAGACATAAAGAACTTCAGCCACTTGTAGAACTTACCTTTATCGTTTGCAGTATCTTGAGTCGATAACGCACGATCGATTGAATCATGAAGCAAGTTATCGACAGACGCACGGGACAAACTCTTCGACATCATGGCTTCTTTAGCGATTGACGCTAAGTTGCCCACGACATTGTCATACAATGCGTTGAAGATAAGAATGTTGTGACACTGCCAGATAAAGTCTTCACGTAGCTCGTCGTGAATAACCACATCAAGTACAGTCAGTTGGTTCAGCTCTGGCCAATCAACTTGAGTGACTTCTGGAGGCAAAGTTTCAAGGTACTGGATCAGACCTTTGAAGTTATTCTCTGCATTGCCTTTCCAACGGTGGTATAAAGACCAACCGATGTTAAATAACAGTGCTTTACGTGCTTTCTTATAGTTCTCTTTTGGTTCACCCAAAATCAAACGAGTCAGCATGTTACGTTCAGTAGAAACATCATCACGCTTAGTGGTGAAGTTGCTCCAAAGTTTGTTTAGCTCTTCATCGTAAACCAGTTTATCAGGGCTTGATAACCAAGACTGGAAGACACGATCTTGCTCTTGTGCGATACGAGCAAGTAGATCACCTTCAGGTACGCTGACCTTAGATAAACGACCATACTGCTCTTGAGAGATTGAGTGAATACGGCTACGAAGTGTCAAATAACGCAGGTAACGGTAAGCACTACCAAATAGGTTAAGGTGCATCGTTGGGTTGTTTGCGACAGCAAGTTCAGCATGATCTTCAAGTGCAGCAAGGTTTGTAGAAGGCGTTAAGAAACGGCTCAAACTGCGGTCATAATGCTCACGTAGATCTTCTGATTCACGTACGAACTGAATAGCAGCATGCTCAACGGCTTCAACACTGCTGATAATCGCGCGACGAAGGTTATGTTGACGCTCATCTTTATCTGAAGGAGAGAAATCGATAATACCGTCGATACAACCTGACGTGTATAGCTCTTCAGGAGACACACCCACTGATTTAGCACATTCTTGCCAAGACAAGTTGTACTTACGCGCAATGCTCTGCAAGCCTTGTGGCTGAATAGTGTTGAAGATACCGTCACGCAGTGACAGTAAAATGTTAGCGGCAGCTAATGGAATTGCGCCACCAGAATAACCAGCACCAATAACGATACCCACTGTTGGTACGTCAACGTTGACACTTTCTGCAATGGCTTTTGAAATCGTGTGTGCTTGGTTTTGGCTGTTAGCTATTTCACCTGCATCGGCACCAGGGGTGTCGATAAGATAGATGATAGGCATTGCCAGTTCAGCGAACTTACGAATAGCCTTACATGCTTCGAGGTGATGCTCAGGCAACCATGCACCGTTGCTTGTTGTACGTTCTTGGGCAATAAAGCCTAAACGACGTGTACGAGTACCGAAGTTAAGTTCAATTTCAGCACTGTAAAATGGACCCATGTGGTTTTCGGCAATTAACTTGCCTTTAAGATCGGCAATGACGCGCTTAGCACCAAGACGGCTCTTATCTAACGTCGGTTGTATCACTCGTGTGACATAACCATCTACATCTAGCTGCTCCAGTTCTTTAAGGTTTGACTGGATAGCGTCGTCACCTAAGAGACCTTTGATCTCTTCAGATAGACTCTGTTTACTGTGTTCAGGAAACAGTGAAAAATCTTGCGCCAAGTGTTCAGCTTTAAGAAAAAGCGGATCGGCTGATTGAGCTTGAGTCATGTTTGTGGGCTTATTGTTGCTGGTCATCAATTGATCCTCTGCTTAGCCTCTAAAATTTTTAGCCAGTAAATATAACTTTGTTACGGTGTCAAATACCATTAAACTAGCCTAGACGCTTTGTTCCATATTTGAGACAGTGACTAAAATATGCCAGATCTTAACGGTATGATGCTGTTTGCAGCGGTTGTTAGAGCCAAAGGCTTCTCACAAGCCGCCCGTGAAATAGGCATGCCAAAATCAACCATAAGTCGTAAAGTTGCCCAGCTTGAGGAGCAACTTGGAGTGCGATTACTGCAGCGAGACACTCGAAATTTGAGTCTCACTCAGGTAGGAGCGCTCTTTTTTCAACACTGTAATAGTATCAGTGACGAGATTGAAGCGGCTAAGGCTACGATAGAAAACACGCACAATGATGTCTCTGGTTCATTACGAATCGCCATTCCCGTGTCATTTAGTCAGGAGCTGATTGCCAACCTCTGCAGCAGCTTTATGCGCCTTTATCCCAATGTCGAATTAGATGTTCAATTTACCGACAGAGAAGTCGGTCTGGTAGGAGAAGGCTACGATATTGCGATTAAGTACGGGCCGTTACAATCCTCAGACCTTGTTGCGCGACTATTACTGGAGCGTCAGCCAATTTTAGTGGCCAGCCCCGGTTATCTTAAAACCAACGGCACGCCCGCAACCCCACAAGATTTAATGGAACACAGTGGTATTTTACTGGGTACGTCACGCTCAGCTCCCATTTGGCCTTTAGGCAAAGGGGCCAGAAAAACCATGGTGAGCTTTAAACGTAAAGTCAGGGTCAACAGCGCCATCATGGTCAAACAGCTAGTCCAAGATGACTTTGGCATCGCCATGCTATCTAACTCAGTCTGTAAAAATGAGCTGGCAAGTGGCTCATTAGTGCCATTATTGCAAGAGTGGCCTATTGAACCTCTCAAAGTTTATGGCGTTTACTCAAGCAGAAGACAGCTCGCAACCAACATCAGCGTGTTTTTAGACTTCTTTACTAAACGATTCAACAGCCATGAATCTCTGCAATCTATGATGGTGTAGGCTCAATTAGCCATTAATTGATCTGTGCCGCGCAGAAAACCGTCAGCTATTGAGCACATTGTCAGAAGATATGTCACCTAATACCAATCAGTATAAGAAGTTGATCTACTCAGAGTGTTTTTTGGCAAACTA
>OJDH01000231.1_pt1 | contig 36357 bp, 52 predicted proteins | sample 1592761 | NCBI WGS metagenome assembly OJDH01 (sample SAMN05416855, study PRJEB24817) | seawater metagenome | isolation source: Sea water | place: Canada:Atlantic | collected 2013-11
TTCACGATATTACTCCTGTAATTGATACCTGATTGATCTGTCCTGACAGCGCCCCTGAGCGCTGATAGCTGAGTACTGTGCGGCCCGCTAATTCAGCGGTGAGCGCCAGCTGTGCCTGGCTGCTGGCAGCGGTGGCCACATGTAACCCGGCTGCGAGGTTGTGCCTGCCTGCAGCGCTGCCACTGGCTGTATGGGTGCTGCCGATACCGGCACCGATTGCCCTGTGCTGTGTGGCGTTGATTGCGCTGCGTCCAGCTGCTGCGCCGTCTACTGATACCCGGCTGCCTGCGCCGATCGCGCTGGCGATGTTCAGGGCGGTGTTAAAGCCCGCATCAAGGCGGATATCGTGGTGCTGGCTGCCGCGTTTTGATTTGGTTACTGCACGGTCAACATCCCGCTGCAGCTCGGGCGTTAGCGAGGCTGTACCCGGCCCAACTTTGACATGCACACCAAAAGTGCCTTTCTTGCGCTGCTCATTCTGAAACCATTCCTCCAGCTCACAGTTCAGGCCCAGTGCGGCTACTGATTGCTCCACTGCATGCACAGTCCCTTTATGTGCGTGCGTATCCCAGCTGGCTGCGATTACGCGCCGCTGCGTCTTTACATCCCAGTCTTCATTCCAGTGATCCACAGACATAGACCAGGCGAGGTACGGCAAAAACGGCTCAGGACAGGCCCACGGGTTCCACATATCGCGGATAGGCACGCTGATATCACTCAGCCGGGCTATTACAGCCGCTCTATCGCGTGACTCTTTCGGTGCATTGGGCGGCATCAAATCAGACATTAATTAGCCCTCCGTGTTATCTGCAGTTTGGTCAGCATTGGTGCCTGATTCGCAGCCAGCTCTATATCTGCAGCAGGCTCAGCCAGATGAATACGACCCACGCCTGGTTGCTTCAGCGCTGCATAGAGCGACGGCAGATCAGCGATCAGGCCCATTGGCTGTTCGGGTTCGATCAGCTCACGTACGGCAGCGGCTGCAGCAGCGAGGATCACAGAGGCGGACGGGCCATTGCCTATCTCTAATTCTGCGATCACCTCAACAGGCACAACGTCGGCACTCTGCACTCGCACCAGGTCGCCCACGGGCCGTACCTTCTTCGGGCTGACTGCTGCATTAACAGTGCTGATCAGCTCAGTATCAGCAACGCCTGTATCACTGTGCGCAAGCACATAGATGTCGATCTCGCAGGGTTCAGGCGATACCACATACACATCACGTACAGCACCGGCGGCGCTCAATGCGTGGTACTCGTATGATTCGATAGAGCCCGCAGTGGTGATTGATTCCCAACGTAATTGGGCACGACGGCGCAACGCATCGTTGCTCTCATAAACGGGGGATACAGGAGGCACAGCGCCAGGGTCGCCGGGATCGATCACCTGCCGTTGTACATTTACATTTGCCACCAAATTATCGAGATCGGCACCGGTGGAGTGCGACAGCATCACGGCTTTTACGCCCTGATTAACCCGATTACGGGTGCCCAGTTCTCTGTACGCGCCTACGTCCATTTCCTGATATGCAGGGTCTGACTCCACAGCAGCAGTAAACGCCGGGTTGCGGCCTGCCAGATCAGCGCGCCATTCACCGGCCAGCCGTTCAAAATCCAGCGCTTCAACCGCATCGGGAGCAGGCAGTTTTGACAGGTCTAGTTCTTTCATAGCTCCACCGCTTCTAAGGTAATTTCCAGCCCGTCCGGCTTGTAGATGCCTTGCAGGTCCAACAGTACTTTGCCGGTTTCTGTTGCTCTGAATGCCTGCACGCGGGTCAGTTTGAACCGGGGTTCCCACTTGCGCAGGGCCTGTGCGGTGGCGGCGTAAACTTCAATCAGCGTGGGCTGGTTCAGGGGCTGGTCGATCAGGTCAAACAGCTTGCTGCCGTAGTCGCGGCGCATTACACGGCTGCCGATCGGGGTGGTCAGGATGTTCTGAATTGACTGGCGCAGGTGGCGCAGGCCGCTCAGCTGTTTTCCGGTGATTGCATCCATGCCGTTCATAGCTCAGTCCGCCACTGTAAAGTTGTTAACGCCTTCGGCGACGCTGGAACCGCAGCTCACCGGGTCGCCAATCCGTCCCACTTGCTTGCCGCCCACCGTGAAACGGCTGGCACCACTGGCCAGCTGGCCGCCGTGCGGTGGACAATCTGCACAACCATGGGCGGCCCAGCCATGCCCCTGCAGGTGTACCGGGGTGCCGCCGACAGTAAAGCGTGGTTCACCTTGGTTACTGGGACGTGGCGGAAAACAGCCATGGCCGGTGCATACATGGCCAAGCAGGGTAACGGGCTGGCCACTCATACTTTGCCACCCTCGAAAACGTGCAGGTTCTGGCCATCAATCCAGACATCCTTATCCGCCCGCAGGTACAGGTGCCCCGCGCTATGCAGCGAAATGTCCCCGGCGCTGTATACCTTCATCTGCTTGTTGCCGATGTGATATTCCACCTTGCTGCCGTCGTCGAACTCGACCAGATCCAGCTCTGGATCATCCGACGGTGCGGGCGCTGCGTTGCTGTACAACATGCCGATAATCTGTGCCTGTGCCGGGTCGCCTGATGGACAGGCAATCAGCACCTGACTGTTGAGGCGCAGCGGACGCCAGCGGCGATAGTTGCGGCCTGTTTCTGTTGGCCAGTCGAGCCAGCCGGTTAACAGTTCGCCGGTCTGTACTTTGATCAGCCGCTTGCTGTGGTCCACCTTGGCGACGGTGCCCAGCCGTAGCAGGTTGTGCAGCTGGCGTTCCAGTTCACTGTGCTCAAACATGGCTGGCCGCCTGTTCCGGGTTCGCTGACTGATAGTGCTGCTCATTGCCCAGCCCCACCTCTGGCGTGTGGCTGAACACAATCTCCACCGGTATGGCTTCACCTGGCTGCCAGAGTGATTCACCCGTGATAATGCGCTGGCTCCAGCTGATCGCCCACAGCGCCAGCCCTGACTTATCAAGATCAGCATTAACGCCGTTTTCCGCTTTATCGAACTCAGCGATCTGTGCACCAGTGACGCCCAGGGTTTTGCCGTCGATGGCATCAGTCAGCGCCAGCGACAGCGCGACTATATCGGTGCGGCTCAGCTTGCCGGGCTTCTGGGCCACGGCGAAGGCGGCAAAGCGCACGGTGTAGGCGGTGCGGCCATCGCCGGGCTGGTGTTCTTGCTTGGCTTTCATCCAGCCAAGGCAGGCAACAAACACCGCCGGGGCGTTAAAACTGATCTTGCTTACACCTGCGGCATCAAACTCACCGGCATAGCGCTGGCAGGTGCGCAGGCCAGCAACTTCAGCTTTGAGGTGGCTGGCAATCTGGTCTTCCCAGCTTTTGTTTGCTGCTGTCATTGGATAATGCTCTGCAGGTAGTCCAGCCCGATCTGGCTGATCTCGGTTTCATTCTGTGCCGTTACACCCAGTGCGGTACGGGCACTGATTGTCACGCTGCGGCCCCGGCCAGCCTTGCCACCGGCATGGTGGATGGCGGCATAAATCATATTGCTGCCCAGCTCCACCGCATTGCCAGACACCTGATAGGTGTAGCTGTCACGCAGGTGGCCTTTGTGCTGCAGGGTTTTACCGCCGCTGTCTGCAGCCCGCTGGCTCTGTTGCCAGGCGACACCCTCCGGGGTGCGCTCTGCATCGAAGTTTTGCAGCGTTTCTGATAACTGGTATTCGCCTATCGCGGCCAGCAGCCCGGCCCGGTCGGCACCCTGCAGTCGGTGTAACGTCTGCTGCAGCGTGCTGTTGTTCAGGTCGATTTCAAGACGAATACCGCTCATCAGTAACGATCCCAGTTAATGGCAGAGCTGGGTTGTGCTGTATGGCAACGCTGGTTCTGGCCGCTACCGGCAGAGGTAGCGGTAATGCCCGGCAGCAGGGTTTTGCCTTCGGCAACCTGTTTCAGCCAGCCGTCCCAGTATTTACGTTCGGCAATCATCCGGTCTGTGCTGTTTGTGGCATCGTCGGCCAGCGCCATACGGGCCAAGGCATTGCAGCAGCTGCGCAGCTGGGTGGCGCTGGCCAGTTCGTCTTCTGTCAGTGGCAGGCGGTAACGGCGGGCCAGATAGCCATCCATCAGGTCGCTCTGTTCGGTGATCGCGGTTTCAACCCGGCTCAGCGCGGCGGCAACAGCGTCACGTTCCGCATCACTGTAGACATCCAGCGCGCTGCTATCGCCAATCACGGCGTCAGTCAGCAGTTCAACGCTGATTAGCTGTTCCTCATCGGCCAACAGCTGGGCCAGTTCAAACCGGCCCATGGCCTGCATCAGTTGTTCTATCGTGGTGTACATAGCTGTTCGTTTACCTTGTCGTGGATTAGAGCCCCCATACGCCGTCCCAGTCGGCGCGGTAGGCAGTGGCGCGTGATCAGTGCCGGGTTACAGGGCCAGCGTGGTGGCCCTGTGCCCGCTGGCCACTGCTGTGTGGGGCTAAAGCACAGCAGGGCCAGTATCAGCCAGAGCAACATCATCACTGCTGTGCCTGGTAAAGCGTCCATGCTTCATCGCGCTGCCCGGCGGTGATTTCGGCCCCTAATGCTTTTTCCAGGGCTTTCACTTCCGGTGTGCCTGCCTGGGTAAAGTCATCTGGGCTCAGCTCACCAATAACAGCGGCGATCTCGTCCATGGTTGGGCCATCCGTGGCCCCGGCATCCGTGCCGTTTTCTTCCTGCACTGCTTCCTTGTTGTCCATTTCAGGGTCAAGTTCGGCCACCACATCCAGCGCCAGTAGCGTGACAAACTCAGCGGGCGGTAACTCAATGGTCCGCTTGCCGTCTGGCTTGAAAGTTTCGCCGTTACGGCGCACCGGTTGCAGTACCAGCCCGGTAATCCGTTGTTCGGTTTGCTTGGTCATGGGTCACCCAGTCAGCTGGCGTTCTGGATCAGGAAACCCGCACTCATACCGGTCAGGTAGGGGCGGCGCTCATACTCAACCGGGTAGATCCAGCTTTTATTACCCTTGTCGTAGTAGGCTTCTTCCACCATCGGGTGGTCATCCAGCACATAGGTGTAACCGTAAGACGGCACCGCCATCTGGCGTTCACCTTCCGGCGCAACATAGGCCAGCACCGAGTGCTGCCAGCAGTCCCGTAGCGACTCGTTTTCTTCCGGCGTCCAGATCGCTTTGCCCACCTCCACCGTGGCTACTTCAAAGAAGTTGGCCAGCATCGCTTCGGTAATGGACTCGGCGCTGGTGTATTTGAAGCGCTCTTTGACTTCCGGGTGATCTTTACAGGCTTCAAAGTCGCCCGGCGTCAGTACCAGGGTGTTCGGATCAACCCCCACTTCAGCGCGGATCGCCTCGCGGTACTCCCGCACCTGCTTGCTCAGCTTTGAACTAGGGTCTGTCCATTTCTCTGCGCCGGTCAGCGCCAGTTTGTGGTTGCTGTCGTAGCTATCCGGGTTACAGGCCAGTTGGGCTATCTCGATTTCAAGCCCCAGCAGCACACTGGCCATCACGTTATTAATCGCCTGGCTGCCGTGTTTCACGTTCGGGATATCCTGCGCATCCCGCAGCCATTCCCGTGGCACGACGCCTTCCAGCGAGTCCTGCACCAGCGCTACCGCATCAGAGGCGTAGCCATACTGCACACGGGCCACGTTGGCACCGGGGGCGCGGCGCATGGCGTACTTAACAAAGGCTTCCTTACCAAATTTGATCAGCCGTACACCGGATTTCGGGCAACTGATCACTGGCATCAGGTGGGTGCCGATAAAGCGGGCGTTCTTGTAGCCCAACGCCACTTTGGACAGAACCGGGTCTACCACCCGCGCTTGTGAACGATTCATTCGCACTCTTCCTTAATTCGTTTCGGTACAGCTGATCAGTTAGGGATCAGCTGGCAGAGGATGAACTGGCCCGCGTTGCTGGCACCGTCCAGCGCACGGGCTACACCTGCGCCAGCGGCTTTATCAATAGCGCAGCCATCGCCATCGGATTGCACCAGCGCGCCTTCGGTTACCGGGCCACCGGTTTCAACGGGCACCGCGCCCAGGGTGTAAACGGCGGTGTCTTCATCCAGCCCATAGTGGGAGGCCACACCGATGGTATTTGCGCCATCGCCCGCCAATGCGTTATCGGTTCCCACAAAGCGGAACGCGGGCACTTCGCCAACCAGCGTGCGGGTCAGGGTCTGGGCTGGGTATGCCTGCTTAGCCATGGGCTGCCTCCACCTGCGTTACCGCTGTGAGGTAGTCGCAGTTATTGGCCGCTGCGTACTCGCTGGCCTTGCGGTCCAGCTCGGCGCGGCTCTGATCTACGGTGTAGCCCGCCGGGGCGTTGAAGTTCTGCGCGTTCGGCGTGTTATCCGGCTCGGCCCGATCATCCGCGCCCAGCTGGATCTGCTTGCCCAGTGAGCTGAGCAGGTCAGTCATAAACTGATGCGGGGTTTTCTTGGCGGTGGTTTTAGTGGTGGCTTCGCCGCTGCTGAACTCGAACGCGGTTTCTGTTTCATTCGGCAGGCTGGCGACAAATTCAGCAATGCCAGGGGTATGGGCGGGCAGCAGCTTGCCTTCGCTTACCAGCTGGCCGACCAGGGTGCTGGCATCGCTCAGCCGCTGCTGTTGCTGGAACTGGGCCAGCTGCGTTTCGGCAACGGTTGCACGGCTGTTGGCCGCTGTCAGATCCGTCTGCAGTTGTTGAGGGTCCATATCATCGTCCTGTTGATTGGTGGTGCTGAAGGCTGAACGCTCTGGCTCATCCTTCAGCTGGTTTTGAATATCCGTTTCGGCCCGCTGCACCGAGTCCACCTGATAGCCAGGCAGCACCTCGTCAGCAGTATCAATGCCGTCTTTAGCGATAATCCATTCACGTAAGCCCCGTAACGCACGGGCGATAGAGCCCATACCCCAGGCGGTTTCCCGCAGGGCGTCCGGCATGGCGAACTCATATACAGTGCTGGCTTCATCGCCATTAAAGGTAATATCTTTCAGGCCCGAGATGGCCGGGGCGACCGCGCCCAAAAAACCGATATGGCGCAGCTGGTAGCCGCCGTTGCCATCGCCGACCAGTGAGACGCTGCGCTTCGGGTAGTGGCGGGCTTCAACCGCTGCGGCGAACTCATCGGCAACACCGGTGGCTTTCGCCAGCAGCAGATCACCTTCGCGCTTCAGGGCATCAGTCCAGCCATAGGCCGGGTCATTGGTTTTGGGATGGCCGACAACCAGCGGTGCAGCGGCTTCGCTGCTGTGGTTGGCAACGATGCTGTCAAGATCGGCTTCGGTCCAGCTGCGGCTATTGCCTTCGGAGTCGGTTTGCGTGCCAGTGCGGAACACCTCGAACCAGTCGCCAAATCCGGCAAACTGATGTGCAGGGTTGTTCGCTGAGGCAGTGCCTGCGGCGGTGGAGTTGAGGTGTGCTGTCTGTGTTTTCATGGGGCCAGTATCGCGAACACGATGCTGGCAAATTACGCCGAATTCCTTCGGTGGGAGTGTGTTGCAGAGGGGATAGGCAGTATATCACGCCCGTTTGTGCTGTCATCCTGATGGCCTCGCAGTCCGTTTGCGTTTGGTCGCCCGCTTCCTGGCGGGCTGTGCCACACTAAACCGCAAGATCACCCATAGCCAAGCAAGGGTACTTTCACGTCCCCCTTATGGCCTGATAAGGGGGACGAACGTGTACCCTTCATTGTAATAAAGATGTAGATATCGCATTAAGTAGCCATGCAAACAACACCGGGGCAGCGTCTAAGGAGGGGCCGCGAACGCCAGCGCAAAACTCAGGAACAGATTGCACAGCAGATCCATAAATCAGCCAGCACCTACAAAAAGTGGGAACAGGACCGGGCGTGCCCGAAAAGCTACGCCGACATCATTACCGTGTGTGCTGCCTGTGGCATCAGCGTGCAGGAATTTATAACCGGTGAACGTCACATACAGGGGCTGGCCGATCAGCAGCTGCGACTGCTCAGGGTGCTGGATCAATTCAGCGATCAGGGGCAGGAGGTTGTTCTGGCGATGCTGGAACAGATGCTACAGGAACGCAGATAAGCAGGTATTTGGGGTCAACCCCTCAAACGCTCTGTAAGCACGTCTGAGGGGGCGTAATACTGACAGCACCATTGACCCGGAAACGATCAGAAAAACGCTTTGCAATGGGTTTGCAATGCATACCCGGACAGCCTCAATCGAATGCGGCGCACTCTTATGGATTCTTTTTTTCCAGCAGCGAGGGTGTGTCGTCTAATGGTTGCCCCATGAAGCCATACACCCCTCTCAGAAATATTTCGATATCGTTTTCCGAAGCCTGAGCTGTGTACGCATATCCAATAGTATTTTTCAGCTGATCGGCAGTGAAAGAAAGATTTAGCTTTTCCTGTACGTTGATAACTGCAATAAGCGCTTGTTCTGCGCTTTTGTATACTAGTTCTCTTTGCAAGTTACCGTTGCTATCTAATCTTCTTCCTGTAATTAAGTAATGAGTATCCACCCCATAGCCCTGTAATTGAGATAGATATTCTGCATCAGGGGCTCTAATTCCCCTCTCATAATTGCTCTGGGCATTTTTCTTTACACCCCCGATCACGGCCATCTCTTCCTGAGACAGATTCAATCGAGTCCTTTCTTCCTTCAATCTAACCCCAAACAAGTTATTCATACCCTCTAAATCATCCTTTCGCATATTGATTATCCGTTTGAGTTACTCTATATTCACTCAAAAGGGTGAAGTTTAAACCATTATAGCCCGCTTTTGAGTGGGTAGGTATTCAAGGGGTGAGAATGCACTGGGCAGATATCTTCGCTGCGATCCGCAAGTCAGGCATGACATTAAGCGGTATTGCTAAAGAAGAGGCGGTTAGCGTCACCACCGTCTCAAGTGTTGTAAAGGGTGAGAAAACATCTCACCGAATTGCTTACGCCATAGCAGCAAAAACAGGTATCCCAACTGAAAAGTTATGGCCGGGTAAATACCTGACACAAGGTAACTATCAGCAAGCACGGCGCGGTCATAGCACCGGGCGGCTGCCGGAACAGAAGGGGCTGGCGAATGGATAACCGTAATCAAACATTGGCAATCGCCACAAGCTGGCGTCAGCAGTTTTCTGGCGGCCAGTACGCCGGTGGCGTTGTTGTTATTTACCAGGGTGAGGTTCAGGGCTGGCTGAATGAACTGCGAACCCCACAAAGCTGGGCACCGGGCTGTATCGCCGTTGATGCACAGTGCAACCAGTGGCAGGCCGTTGGTGGTAACGCTTATGACGGCGCGGCGGGCTGGGAGGCAGTGCAGGAGGAAGGCACAGAGGTGTCCGAGACTCGGACACCTGCAGACAGCCGAAGAAGCGATCAAATGTCCGCCGGGCGGGCATTTGATGGGGCGCAGAATGCAGGCCTGCATTCTGAAGATGAGCGCCGGGAAATCCAGCGGAAGATAAAACTGAGCGACCAGAAAATAAGGCTGGGCAATCAGAAACTAAGACTGGGCAATCAGAAACTGGTTCGGCTGTATTTGGAAATGTCTGAACGCTATCTGGATGCTCACCACCCACAGCACCAGGAAACAGTTCAGGAGTGGAATGTAAGCGAAGTGCTGATAGCGGCAATGAAACGCTATGTAGCGAAAGCCAACACGCTGAAAAGCAGTACATCAGCTGATTGGCTGGCCCACCTGGCTGAATCAGATGAACTTGCTCACCTGAAACAACTGGATGGCACTCAGGAAAAGCGCATTTCAATGAAATCGGATATGGATGCAGGTAACAGCCAATGAGTGATAGCGCAATTATCGAAGCTGCGGACGTATTCGCGCCGACTGCGGATTCCGCAGTCGACAAAAAACGACTGACTCCGGAATCCGGAGTCGAACAAGACCTGATCGAAAGAATTGTCAGCGAAGGCCAGATGCTGGAAATCAACCTGCCTGAGTCCACAGAAGATCTGAAAACATGGCTGATTGAACGAGAGAATCAGGTCGCCCGCGAGTCCGCCAGAATGGGCTTTGGCTATCTGGCGCTGAAAAGCCAGATTCCACACGGCGAATTCAAAGCCTGGCTGGACAACAACAATCTGGCCGAGAGGCGTGTGTACGAACTGATCAATGTCGCAAAAATGCTCCTGAACCTGCCGGAAAGGGATAAGCGAAAGCTGCTGAATGCGAAGAAAAGCCAGCTGATTGAACTGGCCAGAATGCCAGCAGAAAGTATCGAAGAGATTTCTGAGGCTGGCCAGCTTGATGATTTGCTCTGCTTGCCAGTGAAAGAACTGGCTAAAAAGCTGCGCAATACAGAAACCGAGCTGGACACCCAGCGCACAGAGAACAAGGAGCTAAAAGCCCGCCTGAAGAAAGAACGCGCAACCAGCCCGCTGCCTGATTTTGTGGTGGTTACCCGCCATGAATCTAACGCGATGTCGGAACAGGCACTGCTGAATATCGACGGCCTGTCTCAGCTGGCGGGTGATCTTGTTGGGCTGCACCAGGGTGCCGGTGATAAATCGGACGAGTACGAACGTTACCTGCAGATGAGTGCAACCACGCTTTCCACGCATCTGGCGGCAGTGATCGCAAAAGCCAACTCAACCCTGAATCTGCTGCGCCACAACTTGCCGCCCGAGCTGATCACCCCGATCAGCGGCGATCTGCTCTACAGCGACAGCGAATTAGAAGACGCCATCATTGACCGCGCCGACCTGGTGCGTGAGCACGAACAGCAAAGCCAGATCCGCGCCAACGAACGGGAGATGAATAAACCCCGTGGCCGTGGCCGCCCCGCAAAACCCAAACAGTAACCGCAATTATCTGACCACTAACCGAGACAGAGGGATTTACTCATGGCCAATAACGTTGCAATTTTTCCGACCCGTAGCGACACCGGTATAGCGGTTGCAACCGACAGCATCACCCTGAATCCATGGCGTGAAGCCACGGATAAACAGCGCGAAGTAGCCCTGCTACGTGAAGCATTCCTGCGCCCCATTCTGGATATGCTGGCCCGTAACGTGTCGGCCCGTGCGGCGATCAGTAATGTGATTGCCCATATCACTGCTCAGGACTACCCGGCGCGTTATATCGAAACCGCCAGCAAGCTGGGAAAGAAGAACAGCCACCCCAGCCGCTCCACTATTAATGCCTGGCTGAGTGCCTACCAGAAGGAAGGCCGCGCCGGGCTGCTGGACCAGCACACAGGCCGTCGCCGTGTTGATCAGGGCTGGGAGGCAGCCGCCTATAAACTGTACAACCTGCCCACTAAACCCAGCTGTGCAGCGGTTGCCCGCAAGCTGCGAGAAGAACACGGCTTTGATAATGCCACCGATGCCGCCGTTACCCGCTACCTGCGCAGCCTGCCTGCAGAGATGGGCGAACACAGCCCGGCCCGTGTTGGCCGCAAGCTGTACAACAACAGCGAGCGCCACTTTAAAGCCCGTACAACCGAGAATCTTAAACCCGGTGATCTGTACCAGGGCGATGGCCATACGCTGGATGTGTATCTGGCGCACCCGGTAACCGGCGATATCTGGCGCGCTGAACTCACCGTGTGGATGGATGTGAAAAGCCGCTACATCGTGGGCTGGACCATCAGCAATGCGGAATCCTCAATCGGCACCATTCGCTGCCTGGCGGCTACGTTGTCATTCCATGATCACGTACCGCCCATGCTGTATGTGGACAACGGCTGTGGCTACAAAAGCCGCATGATGGACGATGACGCCGTGGGCTTTTACACCCGTCTGGGTATGGATGCCATCTTTGCACTGCCGGGTAACGCCAAGGCCAAGGGCAACGTTGAACGCTTTTTCCGCACCATGGAACGAGATTGCAACATCTGGTTTGGCCCGGCCTTTTGTGGAGAGGGCATGGCCAGTGATATCAGCACCAAATTCGTCAACGACTGCAAGCGTGGCCTGAAGCAGCCCCCAACGCTGGAGCAGTGGTGCGAGCACTTCACCCAGTGGCTGGAGCGTTACCACAACCGCCCACACCCAGAATTCAAAGACACCACGCCCGCCGCGATCTGGGCACAGCTGGAGCGCAACCCGGTACACGTGGAGCTGGCCGAGCTGATGCGCCCCCGTGAGCTGCGCAAGGTACAGCGCGGTGCCGTTCAGCTGCATAACCGCCACTACAAACATGCTGATCTGACCCAGTGGAACCGCCAGACCGTTGCCGTTGAATACGATCTGCAGAACGACGAACTGGTGACCATCCGCACCGAAGATGGCCGCTTCCTTTGTGATGCCGAGCTGGTGAAAAAAGCCAATTACCTGCCAACCAGCCGGGTAGAAGAAGCCCGCATTAAAGCCAGTGCCGATGCCGTGAAACGGCTGGAGAAGAAAGCCGATGAGAAACGCGCCCGCGCCGGGCTGACGCTGGACCACAGCGACACCCTCGACGCACTGGAAGCGATCGGTGAACCGGTGCTGGGCACTCACTCAGACAGCGCGCTTGAACACCAGCCAGACGGCGTTGATCTGGATATCACCACCCCTGTACTGAAACCCGCCGCACCTGAACAGGATGTCGCAATTAATCTGGATCTGGAGTCATTCTGATGGGACACGCAAAAGCACCGTTCAAACCTGTTGAAGCCCCTGCCGAGTGGCCTGCCCATTACAGCGAAGAAGCACAGCAGCTGTGCTGTGATCTGATCAGCTGGATGAACACCAACCAGCAGCGCATGAGCTGGCTGGCAAAGCTGTGCCGCGTTAATAACGGCACCCTGTATAACGCCATCAAGGGCCGTTACAACACCGACCCGATGCCACACCTGAAAAAGGCACTGGATGCCACACGGGTGCAAGACCAGCGGACCAGCATCCGGGATATTCCGTTTGTAGAAACCACGGTATCTAAAATCGCTTTCGCCTGCTGCGAACGTGCCCGCCGTTACCGCACCTTTGCGGTGCTGTCTGGCTTTGTTGGCACCGGTAAAACGCGCAGCCTGAAAGAGTACCAGGCCCGCAACGCAAACACCCTGATGATCGAAGCCAACCCCGGCATGAGCGTGACCGCGCTGCTGTTGAACCTGGTAAAAATACTGGGCTGCAGCGTGAAGGCCAGCGCCAATCAGGATGCCAAATTCGAAGCCATTCTGGACGAGCTGCAGGGCACCGGCTCCCTGTTGATTATCGACGAAGCCGAAACCCTCACCCCCAAAGCGCTGCACTACCTGCGCCGCATCCGCGATAAAGCGGGTGTCGGCATTGTGCTGGCAGGCACTGAGGGGCTGAACGCACTGATCAAACCCGAACATGGCGAGTTCGACCAGATCCGCAGCCGTGTGAACTTCTGGCCTAAATGCGCCCAGGGCATCAAGCGTGAAGACGCCGACGCCATTATCAGCACCGCCTTTGCCGACCTTGGCGAACTGGACGACAGCATTGCTGATCGCTTGTGGCAGTACTGCGGTGGCTCTATGCGCCTGCTGGTTGAAGATCTGATTCCCGCTATCCGTGATTACGGACTGGCCCAGCACGACACCCTGACAGTGCAGCTGATCGACGCTGTAGCAACGCAGGCACTGTCGCTGGCAAAGCCTGACTGACCCAACCCTGACCACCCCAAACCCTGATCAAAGGACTGAACCATGAATGCTAAAACACAACCGTTTAACACCGCTGCATTACCCCTGGCTGGCCCCGGCCTGATGACACCCCGCAGTGGCCGGGTGCTTGATCTGGCTGCGCCCGATGCAGGCCAGATCGACATTGGCGACATCGCCCATGGCCTGAGCCGACAGGATCATTATCAGGGCCATAGCAGTGGCGATGAGATCTACAGCGTTGCCCAGCACAGCCTCTGGCTGGCCAGTTACCTCTGCCGTGCCACGGGAGACGCCAACACTGCACTGCATGGCCTGATGTGCCACGCCAGTAAAGCCTATATCGGCACGGTTTCACCGGTGGTGGAAACCCTGCTGAGCAGCCGTAAACGTAGCGTTGACGATCTGCAGGCGACGGTACAGCGGGCGATTTACGACGCGCTGGAGATGCCCGCGTTAACGGTGCAGCAAGCCCACTGGGTATTGATCGCCAAACAGCAGGCCCAGCTGATTGAGTCACTGCAGCGGGCACCGGTCAGCATTCCTGACTGCAGTGATCTGATCGACAGCATTGCATGGGATCTGAGCCGTTGCCCGCTGATGGCCAGCCGCACTATGGATGAGCAGGCAAGCCAGTGGCAGGCGGCTCTGCTGTTACTGCGCAACGGGGAGATGTTGCATGGCTAAGCCCGGCACCCGTCAGGCCCGTTACGCCACCCTGCGGGTGGCCCATAAATGGGCACAGGATACCCAGCCCGGCTGGGATGAGGATTGTTACCGTGACCTGCTGGGCCGCCATGGTGCATTGATGAAGGGGGGGCAGTTCAGCGCCACCACCATGACTCTGCAGCAAATGGGCAGTGCCATCAAAGAGCTGAGCGAGATGGGCTTTAAGCACCACCGCCCAACCGACTGGCGCACCCCACGCATCCGCAAGATGAGCGCCATCTGGCACAAGCTGGCTGATGCTGGAGTGATAGAAAACCGCAGCACTCAGGCACTGGAAGCCTGGAGCCGCAACCAGGTGGGCAAGCTGAGCTCACTGAACAAGGCCAGCGGCCCGCAGTTAAACACCCTGGTGGAAAGCCTCAAGCAGTGGGCCACAAGCAAAGGACTGGAGGTGTATTGATGATGAGCGCGGCAGAACTGCAGGCACAGGCACTGGATGCACAGCTGATTGATGTGGATTTACTGCCTGCGGCACTGCAAGAGCTGTGCAGTGTGATCGGGCTGGATGCCACCCTGGCACTGGCAGGCCACTGGCCAGGGGTGCCGCTGTATATCCCGGCCACGGCCAGTGCTGAACACGCCATTGCTGAGGTGATCGGGCTGGAGCCGTTCCGCCAGCTGGTAAAGGTTTACCGCACCGATACCCTGCACCTGCCCAAAATCGATGCCGCTGTGCGTCAGGTAAAACACCGCGTTGTGCGCCAGCTGCGCAACGCGGGCCGTTCTAACAGAGAGGTTGCGCTGATGTGTGGTTACACCCAGCGCTATATCGAGATGCTAAACCGGCAAGACAGGGATGATGCCCAGCCGGATCTGTTCGAGGATTGAGCCATGCCGATACTGAATTACGACAGTCGCTTTGCCGGTGCCGTACGCACCGGCCATAAGCGCCAGACCATTCGCCCACGCCGTACCCCGCCCATCAAGCCGGGCGATACGTTGTACCACTTCGCCAATATGGGCAGCCGCAACCGCCAGAGCTTGCTGGCAACAGCTTGTACCCAGGTGTGGCCGCTGACTCTGAGCGGCCAGGGGTTGCGGATCAACGGGGTTTGCCTGGACCCCTGCGATGCCGAAACCGTCGCCCGTGACGATGGCTTTAATAACTTCGCCCAACTGGAGCAGTACATCAGCGATACCTACGGCCTGCCGTTTGAGGGGGATCTGATCAAGTGGAGCTATCAGCCAGCCACTCAGGAGGCACGCCCATGCAACAGCATGATCTGAACGAGCACCGACCCGCAGACTGGCCACCGGTTGCCCAGCGCTGCACCAACACAGCGGATATGTTCAGTGCCACGCCAGCGGCAGCCCAGCCGCTGCCAGCGTGCCCCAATGGCCATGGCCCGCTGGACTTTGTGGCCGATGGTTACGACACACAAGGCCATTGTGTGTATGCCGGTTGCCATCAGTGCCAGGCGCTGTACCAGACACGTAACGGAACCATAGAGAGGCAGATTAATGGATAAGCGCGTACTCGATAAAATCAGAAAGTGTCTGGCCCTGAGCAAGTCAGATAACGCCAATGAAGCCGCCACCGCACTGCGTCAGGCTGAGGCGTTAATGAAGGCCCACGGCATCACCGATGCCGATCTGGAACTGAGCACCATCAGCCAGCATTCAGCGACCTGCAGTACAGCGGCAAAGCCTGCCCAGTATCTGGTTTCACTGGCAGCGGTGATCGGTGAGGCATTTGGCGTTACCCCGGTGCTGACATCCACTTTCACCGGGAGCCGGGTTGAGTTCATCGGCCCAACACCACAGCCCGAGATCGCCAGCTATGCCTATGAGGTGCTTCGCAAACAGGTGGTTGACGCCCGCACTGATCATATTAAAAGCCAGAATAAGCGACTGAAACGCAGCACCAAAACCCGCCGGGGTGACTTATTCGCAATGGCCTGGGTAAGTGCGGTTGACGATATGGTTAGTCAGTTTGCCCAGCCGCAGAGTGAAAAGGTGCAGGCGCTGGTGCAGCAGTACAAGGCTAAAACCTACGGCAAGCTGAGTGAAACCCAAGGTCGCGCAGCCAGATCCCAGCGCAGGGACCAGAGTTCAGCGCTGGCGGGGCTGATCGCCGGACGCAACGCCCAGCTGCACCAGGGCATGAACGCCACCCAACGTGCGCAATTGGAGAAAAGATAATGAACCGTGAAACCATCGCCGCCAACCTGCGAGAACGTGCCGATAAGCTGGCTCAGATACTGGAAAGCGGCAAGCCTGTTGAAGCCCTGGACATCGAGCTGCACAGCGCAATCGGCCATCTGGGTATCACTCTGGAAACCGCTAAAGCTGAAATCCAGACTCACTACTGCTTTGAACATATCTCTGATCTATTGCGCCTGCACCCGCATCACATTGATCAGTTCTGTGAAGAGCTGCCCGAGCTGATTCGTAATGCCAGCGAGATGATCAACGCGCTGGCCTGTGCTTCCGAGCTGCTAACGGGTGATCGGCCTGATGATATCGACTACACAGCCGTGATCCCCCGTGTGAACTGGTACGCCGATGGCGTGGATGAAGTCAACGCAGAGCTAAAAGCCGGTGGCGAACATCTGGGCAGCATTGCGCTTAACCGATAAACTCTGTGTGATTATTGACCAGGGAGAGGGTTAGATGACAACACTAACGGAAACCACAAGTACCACCAGTAAAAGTGGTCGTAAGTATGGACTGATTGCGCTGGGCACTCTAATTGCGCTGGCTGCATTGGGCAAGCTGGTTGCACCACCTGAGCCAGTTGAGAAAGCTATAGGTGACCTGGTAATAAACTATAAGCAGCAGAGCATCTATAACCCGGTAGCCTGTGACGCGAAAGAGATCGGCCCGGACTGGTTTGTACTTTGCCGCCAGAATACCGCAGCTACCATCGGCGGCTTGTACCATATAGCCCTGAGCGGCGAACAATACTATATCACCCCCATAAATGGTAAGGCGCGACAGCATACCGAACGTGGTGGCCTGACTGTTTACGAGAAGCAGAAACGGTTTGATGTACCGGTGATATTGGCAGAGTATTGAACCTAAGCAGAGCAATTACCACGATGGTTTATTTCGTGCTGGCCTAGTAAAAGCCTTGAATACCTTGAGTGCTACCCTCATATCAATGCAGCGCTCGGTTAGCAGTATCAGCGAGCTTTTCTCAATTGGTTCAACTTGATAAGGCATTAAAAATGACTAACGCACAAACAGTTATTCAGACCGCAGTAGACACCGCATCAGATCTGCTCGATAAGGCATCTACTACAACAACTCGTTCAGGCCTCGTAGCTAACAGAGTGGCAAGTATGTTACATGCTGGAGTTGCTCCAGCTGTAGTTGCAGCGCAGCTATCTGCAGGCAGTGCCAATGGGCAGACTTATACTCCTGAACATGTACAGGGTATTGCTATGGTTCATCAGGATGCTAAAACAAAGGTGCCTGTCACCGCGAAACAGGCCAGAGCTCTAACTGCAGATCAGCAACAACATGGTTCAACACCTAATGCGGCATCTCAGGCAACATAATGAGTCGTATCTAATCAAGAAGACAAGCCCACCACTGTGAGCTTGTCTTTACTCCGCTAAGGCTGCAACAGTTGAATGCCATGGCTCTCCGTTACTACCCGTGGTTGTTTCCGTTCCTACGTGTAGTAACGTATAACCATGCTCACTCAGGTAGTGGTTTATTCCTTCTTCAAAGTTACTTGAATCTATCCAGTAATCACAATCTCGACAGTTTTCGCCGCTGTTCGAGTACAGAAAAACAACGTTTTCGGTTTGTTCTATATCCATTAACCTAATCCTTTAGTGCGTATTTAATAATAGAGTTGGAACATACTACGCAATGGATAAAGCTTTCAACTCCCCCTGAATCCCTTCGGTGTCAACCAGCACCCCCGCCACCAGTAATCTGGTGGTATGACAAAAATCCAGCTTTCTAAAAACTTCTATCTCCACGAGTTCACCCGCTCCAGCATTGCTGCTAAGTACGGCATACCGGTGGTGGTTAAGCCCGACTCAGAGATATTCCATAACCTGCAGCGGCTTTGCCGTGAAGTACTGCAGCCCATCCGTGATGCACTGGGGCCGATTGATATCAGTTCTGGCTATCGCCCCCCGGCACTGAACAACCACCCCAGATTGCGCGGTAGCCGCACCTCTGCCCACCTGTACGGGCTGGCGGCTGATTTTACTGTGCGTGGTATGACTCCGCTTGAAGTCTGCCAGTGGCTGGAACAATCCGGCCTGAAGTTTGACCAGTGCATCCATGAACATGGCCGCTGGGTGCATATCGGCTTGAAAGCCGACCCCGCCGAACAGCGCCAGCAGCTGTTAACCGCCTGGAAACCAGAGAAGACCGCACAAACCCCACGCCCGAAAACCATCTATACACCGGGCCTTCACCGTATCGCCGATCTATTAAAGGACTGACTGACCATGCCTGCTATTAACACCGACAAACCGCATATCGTTATCGATGACAAACCCACCGCCAGCCTGAGCACCAAGCACTTGGCCATGGTGCGGCGGGGCAACGAAATTACCCGGCAGATGAAAGACCTTAAAGCCGAGCTGGATGGCATCAATACCACGCTGAAAAAGGACATCGGCCCCGGCCATACCCTGGTGCTGCCGACAGAATGCCGCACCCCCATTGCTGAATCGGTCAGCCAATCTATTAAAGATTCAGCCGCGCTGAAAGCCCATCTGGGCACCCGCAAGTTTAACCGGCTGGTAGCGTGTACCGAGTCGTTTAAACCCACCGCTGAGCTATTGACGCTGGCACAGTCGGACGCTGCCGTTAATGCCTGTCTGGGGCAGCGCGTCAGCGTTGCGGTGAAGTACCTGGCCATTAACGCCAAGAAGTAAGGAGTACACAGGATGAGTGGCCAGAATCAGGGAATGGATTCCTCACTGCTGGTAATGCTGGGCGAGATCAGGGGCGAATTATCGGGTATTCGTAGCCAGATCGCTGAATCTAACGTTGCAACCAATCGCCGTATTGATGATCTGAGTGAAACCGTGCGCGGGCAAACGGACTCACTAAACCAGCGGTTGGATGATCACCAGCAGATTACCGATGGACGCCTGGGTGGGCTGGAAAGCCGGGTGCAGGGGTTAGAAGCGACAATGAAGGGGCTAAAAGATAATTCTCATACCCATACTGTAGAAAGCGGCGGCCTGATTAACGGCGATCGCAAAGCCGCTGCTGTAGCCGGTGGTGGTGTATCGGCACTGGTGGCCAGCGCTGTAGAGATCATTCGTCAGGTGTCTGGCTGATGGCCTATAGCCCCGAAGTACGGCAGGCGGTGCGGACAACCTATTTAAAAGGGTTGCCCCTGAAAGCTGCAGCCGAAGCCAATAGCGTGCCTTACGAAACCGCCCGCAGCTGGAAGCGCAAAGCTGAACTGGCCGGTGATAACTGGGATAACGCCCGTGCCGCGACCCGGTTATCACAAGGCAGCGTGCAGGAACTGACAGCCTCGATCATTGAAGACTTTGTGCATCTGTTCCAGAGCACGATGGATGAGGTGAAGCACGCTGAAGGCTTAAAGCCACTGCAGAAAGCGGAGGTGATCAGCAGGCTGTCTGATGCGTACACCAAAACAGTGAAAGCGGCGGGCGATAGCAGCCCGGAACTGTCCCGCCTGTCGGTTGCAATGGATGTACTGAAGCTGCAGGCCGACTTTATCCGCACCAACTACCCGCAACATCTGGATGCCTTTATGGAGCTGCTGGGGCCGTTTGGTGAGGTGGTATCACGGGAGTATAAAACGTGAGTGTTGGCAAGCTCAGCCGCAAAGACTTCCTCAAGGAACTGGCCGAGTTTGAAGACGCGATGCGCCTGCAGATTGAGGCAGAGTGTGAAGACTTCAGCACTGATCCTGATGAAGCGAAAAAACGCCGGGCACGCGCCCCGGCTGATTTTCGTTACTTCGCCCAGACGTACTTTCCCCACTATGTGAAAGGCGATAGTTCAGCCTTTCACGACTACGCCTTTGAGCGTTTCCCCACCTGCATTGATGATCACAGCAAGGGCTACAAAGAAGGGCTGGCCGCACCCCGTGGTGAGGCCAAATCCACCATCGTGACACAGCTGCTGTCGCTCTGGTGTGTGCTAACTGAACGTAAGTGGTTCATCGGCATCATCATGGACAGCATGGACCAGGCGGAACAGATGCTGGCCGCCATCAAAGTGGAGCTGGAAAGCAATCCACGGCTGGCCACAGACTTTCCTGATGCCGTCGGTGCCGGGCGGATCTGGCAGGTGGGCGAGCTGGTGACGGCTAATAACCGCAAGATCAAAGCCGCAGGTGCCGGTAAAAAACTGCGTGGCTGGCGCTTCGGCCCCCATCGTCCCGATCTGATTCTGCTGGATGATATCGAGAACGACGAGAACGTCCGCAAGAAGGAACAGCGGGATAAGCTGCAGGCCTGGTTACAGAAAGCGGTACTCAAACTGGGGCCACCCGATGGCACCATGGATGTGTTCTTTATCGGCACCATTCTGCACTACGACTCAGTACTGAACCGTATTCTGAAGTCGCCCACCTGGCATTGCCGCACCTATCAGGCCATTTTGCACTGGCCGGATCGAATGGATCTCTGGCAGAAGTGGGAAGAGATCCTGTTCAATCAGGGCGAAGACGCCGCAGACCGATATTATTACCGCCAGCGTAAAAGTATGGATGCCGGGTCTGTCGTCAGCTGGCCCACCGTGCGCCCGTTGCTGATGCTGATGAAGGTGCGGGCGGAAGATCACCACGCCTTTAACTGCGAGATGCAGAACGACCCCAGTAACAACGAACATGCACCGTTTAAAGATATGGTGTTCTGGGTGCAGCCATCCCGTGATTGGGTGTTCTATGGCGCGGTTGATCCCTCGCTGGGCAAGAACAACAAAAGCCGCGACCCATCCGCCATTCTGGTGGGCGGGCTTGATCGTAATAGTGGCGTGTTGGATGTGGTAGAGGCGGATATCTGCCGCCGCCTGCCCGATAAAATTATCAGCGATACCATCCGCTACCAGCGTGAATACCACTGTCAGGTATGGGCCTTTGAAACCGTACAGTTTCAGGAGTTTTTACGCACAGAACTGGTCAAGCGCAGCGCCATTGAAGGCTGCCCGGTGCCTGCCCGCGCTGTTACTCCCTCCACTGATAAAAATCTGCGCATCGAATCCCTGCAGCCCCATGTCGTTAATGGCCTGATTCGACTGCATCACAACCATTCTGTGTTACGTGAACAGCTGGGGTTCTGGCCCGAAGCGGACCACGACGATGGCCCCGACGCATTGCATATGCTCTGGATGGTGGCCATTAGTGGCGCTGCCGGTGTGCCTGTTGTACGCGCTGCCCGTAATCGTTTCCGCCAGTCATTCCGAGGTTACTGATATGAACTCAAAAGATATTCAACGGCTGGCGCGCAAAGTCTCCACCGGCGCGATCGCCAGCCGCCACAACGACCCGGCGTTTTATTCCGGTCTGTCGGTGTTACCTAATCCAGACCCGATTCTGCGGGCGATGGGCAAGGCTGATGAAACCTACGCCGCAATCATGGCCGACCCCCACGTTATCGGTGAGTTGCGTTCGTTGCGTTCAGGTTTACTGGCGTATCAGTTGCGGGCCGTTGCCAACACCGATGCACCGGATACGCCGGTGCAACAGCAGGCACTGGAGCTGTGCCAGTCCATCCTGAAACGCCGTCCCGCCCCAGGTGTTACCTGGAAGGACCGTACATGGACGATGGCCGAAGCTATCTTGCGCGGTATCCGGGTGCATGAAGTGATCTGGCAGCTGGACGGCGGGCAACTGTTGCCGGTTCAGCTGCTGGATCGGCCCAATCGGCGTTTTCGCTTTGACCACGAAAACCAGCTGCGCCTGCTGACCAAAGCACAACCGATCGAAGGCGAGGAAACCGAGGATTACAAGTTTCTGGTGTCCCGTCACATGGCCAGCACAGATAACCCCTATGGTCAGGCGCTGCTGTCATCCTGTTTCTGGCCGTACACTTTCAAGCATGGCGGCTTCAAACTGTTCTATCAGTTCTGCGAACGCTACGGCCTGCCATGGCCGGTGGGTAAGTACCCTGCGGGCACGCCGGTTAATGAGCAGAACGAGCTGCTGGACGCGCTGCTGAATATGCTGGAGGCCGGTGCCGCCGCAATCCCCGAAGGTAACCAGATTGATCTGATGACGGTAAACCACTCTGGCGAGCTGGTGCAGGAATCTCTGATACACCTGTGCAACCGTGAAATGTCCAAGGCGCTGACCAGCCAGACACTATCAACTGAGATGCGTCAGGTGGGCTCTAATGCTGCCAGTAAAACCCACCGCGAACGGGAGCAAGGCGTACAGGAAGCCGACCGGGCCATTATCGAAAGTACCCTGAATGAACTGTTCGCCGATGCGGTGCAGTTCAACTTCGGCGACGATGTAATCCCGCCGTTGTGCCAGCTGTTTAAAGAAGAAAAGAAGGCCACCAAAGAGCGGGCCGAGATCTGGAAAACAGCCGCCGAAATTGGCAACCCATCGCGTGAGGCTTTCCACAATGAAATGGGAATTCCGCAAGCAAAAGATGACAACGACCGCCTGCAGCTTCAGCCGCAACAGCCAGCCAGTTTTAGCACCGCTCAGCCGTCGCTGACTTTCGCCAGCAGCGACCCAACCCTGACCGATCAGGCAGCCCAGCAAGCCGATACAGCCATTGAAGCAGACCTGCTGCAGCCGGTGTTGGCCCATCTCACTGAATACGAGCGTCAGGGCAAAAGCCTGCAGCAGTTTCTGGATGATCTGCCACAGCTGTTTAACGCACTGGACAGCACCGAGCTGATCGAACTGAACCAGCTGGCAATCCGCACAGCACTGGCCGAGGGTATCGCCAGTGCCTGATCTGCAGTTCAAAGGGCTACCCGCAGCAGAAGCGATCGCCAATCTGCAGCAGAAAACCGATATCACCACAGAGCGCTGGGATCAGATGCTGGGGCCTGCCCATGCCAAGGCATTTACCGTGGCTGGCGCGACTAAAACGGATCTACTGGCCGACCTGCACACGGCTGTCAGTAAGGCACTGGAGAATGGCGAATCTATCAGCCAGTTTCGCGCCCGCTTCGATGAAGCCGTGCAGCAGCATGGCTGGAGCTACAACGGCAAACGCGGCTGGCGCACCCGTGTTATCTACGATACCAACCTGCGTAGCGCCCACATGGCTGGCCGCTGGCAGCAGATAGAACACACCCGAAAAGCACGGCCATATCTGGTGTACATGACCGTGGGTGATTCCAACGTGCGGCCAAAGCACAGCAAATGGCGTCGTATCGCGCTGCCGATTGATGACCCGTTCTGGAACTCACACTACCCGCCGAATGGCTGGGGCTGTCGTTGCTACATCATCACCGCTACAACAGCACAGCTGCAGCGGATGGGTATCGACGTTGCGGAAAGCCCAAAGATAGAACGAACCGAACGGGTGAACGCAGATACGGGCGAGATATACGGCAAGGTGCCAGAGGGCATTGATACCGGCTGGGACTACAACGTCGGTAAAGCATGGATCGGCCCGGAACAGGCACTGGGCCAGAAATACGCTCAGCTGGCCAACCGCCTGCCAGAAATGCCCGACCCGGCGGACACGCCACCCGCAGCAACCCAACTCAGCTGGCAATCATGGCTACAGCAACTGGACGCAGCGCCCACAAAACTAGGCTATGCCCACGCGCTTGGCCAGATCCCGTTAAGCAGTGCCCGAACCTTGCAGCTGCAAAATACCGCCATTCTCACCAGTGGAAAAACCGCCAGCACCATACCCGCCAAACTACGCCCGGAACTGACCGACCTGATCCGCCAGGCCAAAGCCATCCTCAAACGCGATAACGGCCAGCTTGTATACGTACTCGGCAAAGCAGGCCCAGCCAGCCGCAACGTCGCCATCCTCAACCCCGGCCCAGACGGCAACCACCTGCAGGAGATAAAGAAAGTCAGCACAGCATCATTGAAAAAAGGCCACACACTCATCACCGGCAAGCTCTAAGAGGTAGGTATGGAGATCAGAATCTGCAAGGATTGCGGAGCCGAGCTAACAGCAGAAGAGCTGCGAGATATTCAAAACAGATGCACCGCCTGCGACCGCTTCCAGTTCGCCTGGACCAAAGCCCACGCAAGCGGCGCACCTGATAAAACGCTGGCAGAACTGTTGCAACCCCTTTGCAACGAAGATGAAACCACGTTGCACTGGTAGTTCTGCACCAAATAACCTATATTTTTAGCGGTAATTTCTAACGCTTTTTCACTAGAAATTACCGCAAAACGTCCAGAAGTAAGTGTTTTACTGTTCCCACCGGGTTATCCCCAGAACCCACAAGCCACGCGGCCTTCAGAGCCCCTCATACTTATCCACAGTGTCCAGTAATTAACATCCCCCTACACCGCTGAATTGCGGGCACAAAAAAGGCCGCGTTATGCGGCCTGCGAGGGGTTCAGACTGTTCAGCCGCCGGGCAGCTGCAGGCTAATGGGCGTGCCGACAAAGGCCGCCGCTTTCTGTGCATCGGTTGCCCCTGCAGGCCAGTTCACCAATTCCGGGTTAAAGGTGCCGGACTTGATCAACGGTGCTGGTTTATCACCGCCGCTGGCATCCACGGCCATTACCGTCATCCGTACCGCGACTTCTGCGCCGTTGCTGGCGGTTGGGTCCCACGCCACAAACTTGCCATCCACCATGCCCAGCGGTGTACGGGCCGCCAGGTTCTGGCCCGCCGCGACGGTGCCAGTGGTGGTTTGGGCACCGTCTGCGCCGGTTCCCCATGTTTCGTAGTCGTACTCTGCAATCACTGTCATTAGGTTGCTCCTGTAGCGGCTTTCCAGGCACCCATCACCTGGCCAACCATATCGGTTTCAGCATCGGCACCTTCGCCAGCGGTATCAGCGCCAACCTCCAGATCCTGCCCGGCCATCATGGAGTCCAGCGCGGTTTCCATATTTGCACTGTCCCGCTGCTGTTCGGCCTCTGCCAGCACAGCGGCGGCGGCTTCAACAGAGAGATCAGTATTCAGTGCCAGGTGGTTAGCCAGCTTGCCCCGGCCTTCGGCACTGGGGTGGCTGAGGATGCCAGCGATGCGGGTGCGTTCTGCCTGCTTATCCGCTGCGGCATCCGGCACAGCAGCCGCAGGTGCTGACGCGGGTTCAGTTGCCTGGGGTGCAGGCAGGGTTTCTTCAGCCATGGTGGCTCCTATAGTGATTGTTCTGCCCTGTGTGGACAGGTGTTCAACAAAGTGGGCAACGATCTCATGCCCGTTTATAACGTCATCCGCCAGGCCAGCATCTACTGCTTCCTGGCCGCGATAGGTGGCGGCTTCCATTTCCAGAATCGCACCAACACTAATGCCCGTGTGAGCGGAAACCAGCTCTGCAAACTCCAGCCGTAACTGATCGCTGGACTGCTGGAACTGCGCCAGCACGTCCGCTGATAAATCCTGATAAGGGTTGCCGTTGGCCTTTTGCGCGCCGGAGTGGATCAGCGTGACTTTGATGCCTGCCGCTTCCAGCTGTTTTTCATAACTGGCGTGGGCCATCACCACACCGATAGACCCGGCGATACCGGTTTGTGTAATCAACCGCCGATTGGCCGCACTGGCCAGTGCCATACCGGCGGAACAGTTCATATCCCAGCAGGCCGCCCACAGTGGTTTACCGGATTCATCCGCCATCTTGCGCAGGCTGCGAGCCGTATCGAAGCAGCCCGCGACCTCACCGCCGGGGGTGTCGTTATCCAGCAGCACACCTTTTACATCCGGGTCGGCAAAGGCATCCGCTGCCCTGCCGATAATGCCGTCGTAACCGGTGGTGCCACTGAAGGGCCGCAGGTTGCCAGACTTATGCACCAGGCTACCCGACACCGGCAGAATGGCCGCGCCTTCAACCACCTGATAGGGCCGATCCCGATCACGCCCGGCCTGATAACCGGCTGCCCGCGTTTCCATTTGTTGAGCATTCAGCAACTGATCGCCATCCTGCAGGGCGACCACACCCAGCCGGTTAGCGATACCACTGATGGCCGTGCAGGCGTAACCCGGCTCCAGCAGCAACGCTGTATTAAGGATGCGGGCTGATAGATGAATCAGTTCACTCATAAGGGAATCCTGAAATTTGGGCATAAAAAAACCCGCTGGGGCGGGTTTCATAAAAAACAACAAGCAACACTTGAAAACAAAGCACAACACCCACATTAATATTTGGGTCTTTTTTCATACCAACCACATCGGGAGGAATGCACTATGGCTAAGACAAAAGACGGCAAGAAAAAGGTGTATGTTCCGGGGCACACAAAGACCACGCCAGATGGCAAAAAGGTCAAGGTGAAACCTCATTACCGCTCTACACCAAATTAAGCCGTAAACCTCGCGGGATTGTGTAGTACCCGCAACCACTCTCCGAGGACTACTTTAAAATGAGTTACAGCAATGAAAACCCCGCAGCACGGCTTCTGAATATTTTCCAACGCGTAGATAGCGGCACCCCACGCAATGCTACAACAAGGAGCGTTTTAGCATTCGTGCTAAATACTGATGTTAAAGACACTGCTGAATTTCATAGAAAGCTCGCTTTTCTCCTTCAGCAAGCATCCGAAATCAACGAATCAGTTGGCCAAAGCAAGAAACGTCATGTCACAAAAGCTACTGACCAAATCTCTGCAGCTATGGAAAGAATACTACATAACGCTATAACTAACGAAAACTGGTCACGAACATCAGATATCATTGACAGTCACTTTATTACCTATCTAGAGTTACTCGCGGATCATATCGAGTACGTCAGTCAAAATAACCTATCGCCAGAAAATTTAGAGTCTGTTAGATCAAGCATTGATAACGCACTCAAATCCCTCATTGAAGCTGAAGATATCCCTGCAGAAATGCGGCAGTACCTTTCATCTCAGCTCCATAAAATAAAACGACATATAGACGATTACTTCATTACTGGTATAAAGCCCGCAATCGAAGCATTAGAGGCGACGTTTGGCCACACATTGCTCAACGAGAAATATAGAACCGCCCTGAAAGAAGGTGATAGCACGATAAATCAAGTACTGAAGCACCTTGCCGAAGTAGCCGCAATCGTTTCAGCAGCTACTGGCATTGTGGCGATCTCATCAAGCCCAGTTGCTCAAGCCCTTATAGAAGGCTCCCCAAAATAAGCTGCAGGGCCAGCTCCAAGCTGGCCCTAACCCTTTATCTTTTTACCATTTCCCCAAACGCCCGCATATCCTTTTCCCAGCACTGGCGGTGGGTGTACTGCACATGCTCTGGCAGGTTCTGGTTGTAGCCGTTGAAGTAGTTGATGCACAGCTCGTAGGCGCGCTTCAGGGTGGTGACGGGGATGCCGTCTATTTCTTCACGGGTGCGTTCGTTGAACCAGACAGTCTCAGCCAGAAGCTCTATTTCTGCTGCTGTTTGTGGGAAGTCTTTCAGGGCTTCTTCCAGCAAGCGGTTTTTGTAGTGGCTGTAGGTGCGGTTCTGTAGCACTTTGGCCCAGCGGTTTATCTCTTTCTGTACAACATCGTTCAGCAGTGGCGCGCCGATCATTCGGGGATCGGGCTGGGCTGGCTGTTGCTGGGTCAGTTTGTCAGCCATCAGGTTGAAGGCTTCGATGTAGGCTTCTTTGATCCCGGCAGCTCTTTTGCCAGTGAAACCCATGACCAGGAATATAAAACCATCTTTGGTCATTTCGTACGCAGTGCTCTTTCGAACACGACCATGCTTCAAGTCCACGTCTACCGGTATCTCCGCAAAATTGCGGGCAATGAATTTGGGGGAACAATCCAGCGTTCTGATCTTCTTCAGAAGATCGTCATGACGCTTGCCGAATATTTTACTGACAGTGATGGAATGAGTGCGTAGATCAGAATTGGAAACGGTGATGATCTCATCAACGTTGATACCTGCTACCTGCAACTGAGTGTTAGCCATACCTGGCCTCCTTTGGCTTTGTGTAAGCCAACCTCCGAGGCGAGATTCTCTGAGGGTGGCGGATTAAGCAGGGATCTCACTACCGGGCCAAAGGTTCCGGCCAGACCGAAGTCTGCCCCACTCAACCCGCCATAACACAGGCGTAACTGAGCCTTGCCCAATAAAAAAGACGCAATGCAAAAGCAGGCGTCTTCTCTTTAAGGCACCTTTGACTAAAACGGGGTGAGATTCCCGGCGCTGGATTTTGCCAGCGCAGATAGAGGATAGAACGGATCGCCGCTAACGGTCAACAAGCAAGGCTTTAAAAGTCCGGGTAACGGATTTTTAAAGTATCTTCATGTCCAGCACTCTTCGACGCTCTTCGAGCACTTTAGGTAAAAAGTACACAGCTAGCGAAGTACTACCTAACCGAACTTCCAGGAAATCCTGAAGGCCTTCTTCCTCTATCGATAGCGAGGCCATTGCAAGCTTCGGTATATCAAGCCGTTGATTGATCAAGACATCCATCTGGTCGGTCATTGATAGTTTCTTAGTCTCTTTTGTCATTGGTACGAACTGATCCACACGTCGAGAGAGCTTATGAAGCTCCTGAAGAATCAGCTTCGAGTCATCCGACACTTGAGCACTCTGCGGAATGGTCGCTGCATCAATATCAACCAGCGACATCAAACTGGTCATCCCTGAATCTGCCTCGCCGGTCTCTTTGATCATGGTCGCCAGCTGCGTGGCATTGGCCTTCACCAGATCGGCCCGAAGCGATGAGTCATAACCGGTGTAACGCAGCCCGCTGATATCGAATACGCTGGTTGTGCGCTCATCTTTCACCAGCGCCACCGGCTTACCAAACGCCTGGCGTATCCCCAGCTCAAACATCACATTGGCATTCAGGCTACTCACATCACAGATGGCCATCGGCGCTTCTACAATCCGCTTCAGAATATCCGCCACTATCAGGTGGGAAGAAGACACATCATCCCCCCGCACCGGCTTATACCCCGCCGCCTCACACGCAGGCTTGATGATCCAGTCATACACCCGCTTAAAATGCCCCTTCTCGTAACCCTCCCGATCTGAGATCGGCATGATCACAAAGCACTCTGGCTTCTGCTGCGGCGTGCCTGGCTCTGCGGGCTGTTCCTTCGGTTCCGTTACCTTGGCCGTCATTCCTTCATCCTTATGGCTGGTTGGTGTTGGGATGGTGCCATGGTTGGGGATGACGAGCAAAAATTCCCTGCCCGATCGTGGCTAGCTGTATCAAAGGAAGTATCTGATCAACCGTACCAAACAAGACAGATAAACCAGCCCACTTACATATCAGTCATCCACTACTGTTTTAACAGCGCTAATAGTTTGCCATAAAAAATTAAGAAACCATCCAAATGTTCCAAAGGCTAATATAGGACCTATCGAGTAGCCTTTTATCTCAAAATCACCATACGAGTCGGTAAGAAAAATAAATACTGACACCAAAACCAATCCAACCAGCATTTTAATAACTCGAGATAATAACTCCTCAAATGAAAACTCAGAAAGCATGAAAATTGATTTCATTGCATCATATGTAAAACCACCAGCTAAAATAACAGCAGAAAAAATCAAAGCCTTGTATAACTCATCATACATACCTTCGTAAGCTGACTGCAGAACATAGACAACTAACGAAAACAGAAGCCCGACTAAAATAGCAAGCACAGGCTTAACTATCTTGTGTAATAAGAAATCTTTCATAATCCATCCATAGCTATCATAAACAGCATCCAGCGCCCTTTCTCGTATGAATGGATTTCATCATGTTCGTACCAGGCAAGTAAAGTCCCGCAAACCTACAACGTCCAACCCTTAGGATGAATATCCAGCTCCTGCCTACGCTGTATCACTTGCCAACGCTCCATCTCGAAGATGTCCGTTGCATCGTTCAACTCAACACGGCCCTGCCGAACCAGCTCACATAGCCCAAACCGGTAGGCTGCCAACTTAATCACTGCAGGATCGTTCGGCTTGCTGTCCAGTATCGCTGTCCATTCCTTCGCTGCAGCAGTCTCGTTGCAGTAGTTAACTTCAGCCGCTGCATCAGCAATTGAGAAAGCGAACACCATAGCCACCATCAAAGCTCGGATCATATTCACACCTCCCTGTTTAGAAGACCGAGACAACCACGATAGCAGACCAGCACCAACACCTCACTTAGCCTATGGAAGCCCACAGGAAAAAAGAAACCCGCACAAAGCGGGCTTACGTCTACTTGAATAGAAATTCACAGCAAATGCTGCAACGACACTTCCACAGGATAAGAGAGACCAGGATGCGTCATGCAAGCTGCACCCTGCGTTACAGGCCCAGAAATTGCGTACTGCGCAACATAATAGAGGTTACCAACTGACTGTAACCATCCCCCCATCGCACCAGACATATCCGCCCGATTAGTCCAGTAAAACTCAGCGTACTGAAGCGTAACGCCCAAAGCTTCTCTCGCTTCCACCGATAGATAAGCCAACCCCACAGCACCCACATACATAAGTTCGCGTATAACGAGCAAATTCCCAACTCTGGAAAGCGACTTTGAATCCAACAGACTAAAAAGCATATTCACCCTTCCCTGATTTAGTGCATCAGCCTTACTAAATCAGGGACAACAGGAAGAGTAAACCCAGAGGGCTTACCCCTGCACATTTTGCTCTTCGACACCCAACGCCTGCAGCTGCATCCAACTCGGCGGCGGTAACCCTGCTGCTTTACGTTCCTGCGTTTCGCGCACTTGCTGGCCGAAGGTTTCCTGGTAGTCTTCGCCCATGAGGGCCATTTCTTTTTCGTAGGTGCTGAGGCCACTTTCAATGCGCAGTACGGCTTCTTTTACTTCTTTGAGGCCGTCGATTGCCAGGCGGCCTGCGCCGATGAAGTCGCAGTTGCACCAGGCTGATTTGCCTTCATAGAAGTTGCGGCTGGCACCACGGGGTAACGTCAGTTCTTTACGGTGCAGGGCTTCTTCGAAGGCCAGCGCGAATACCTGGGAACCGAAGCTGGAGGCTATTACTTTGCGCCGCCCCATGTAGTGCCGCCAGCCTTCCAGCATGGAGGCCCGCGCGCCGCTGTAGCTGGTTTGGCGGTAGTCTTTGGCGAACGGTTCAAAGGGTACGTTCAGGCCCGCCGCCATCCAGCGTAGTACGGAGCTTTCAAGATCAACGAAGCCGTTGTCTACGTTGCCGCTGGTCTGCATGTTCAGTCGTTCGCTAGGCAGCAGGTGCGGTACTTTAACGCCGTTCATTTTGATGCTGTTCGTGCTGTGGTATGCGTTCACGTTCACCATGTGTTTAGCCAGTAGTTCGCCGCCGTCATTCGCGCCGATGATCTGGCTGGCCGCTTCCGGGCCGAGGTCGCTTTCCAGGGTGGCGGCGTACATGGCGTTGACGATGGCGTTTTGCAGTTTGGTGTGCTGCAGCTTTGGCAGCATCTGCATCTGTTCAAGCACGGTTAGAAACTGGTTACCACCACGGGTCTGGCCGTCTTCTGTTGGCTCGAAAATATGCAGGAAGTTAAGCCGGCCATTCTGCGCCCGCTTGATTATCCGCTTCCAGCTGTGGGCCATGCCGTCGCCCATAAGGCCAACGGCACTGGTGTTGCGCACATGGTAGGCCAGCGCGCCACTGTCGGTGTTCATTTCAACGCCTGCCCGCAGCAGGTCGGTATCGCTAGTGCCACCCGGATTGCACACCCGCTTCGGGGAGATCATTTTGATGCAGGTGCGCATGTTGGTGCCCTGCCGTTCTTTCCAGCGGGCCGCAGCCATGACTTCACCCGAGCGGGTGTGTACGCCCACGGCCTGGCGCACCAGCATGGTGAAGGTGCTTTTCTCTTCGGCATCCAGCCAGCAGCCGTCTGGGTCTTCGGCGTATTCCAGCCACCAGGCTTCTACGTCTCGGGCGAAGGCGCGGGCGTCTTCTTCGGTGATGCCTAGCCGCTGCCAGCGTGGTTTGTGGCTGAGCCGGAACATGTGGCCGACGATGTTATCGATGTGCAGCTGGACGCCGTTGGCGGCGAAGGCGTTGTTGCGTACTACGTCGTCAGCCCGGGCGTTGCCGAGATCGAGCTGGGGCAGTAACGCGGCGTCAGCAGTTTTGATACCGGGGTTCCAGTCTTGCAGCTGGCCACCGAACCCGGCACCGGCACCCTGATAGCCATGGGCAGACGCCCGCAGCGGCTGGCCGTTTGGTCCCAGTATTGCGATGGCCGGTGTTGTCATGCTCGCACTCCAAAGGGGCGGCGTACTGCGCCGATCCCCAGTTCCCGTTCCAGCTGTTTAACGTATTGGTCCAGCGCGCCCGCGTTAGCCGGTGAGTACTCCACCATCTTGCCGTCCCGCTGTACTTTTACCGCCTGCTTGCCGATCCGCAGCTGGTGCAGCGCGGCCCGGGCTTCTTCGAGTTGCGTGATCGTTGCCATGTGCTTATCCATTCATCATGCGGCCAAGGTTGGCCAGTGAGCTGCCCGCCTGAGGTGGCTTGGCAGAGGGCTTTTTAACTGTGATGGTTTTTGTGGGTGTTGCTGGCTCAACAACTGGCGCAGCTTCAATCAATGCCAGCGCACTTTCATCAGGCCGGTGATCGATGTTGATCACCAGATCGTCTGGCTCATCATTTGCGAACAGATCAACGCTCAGCAGCTGCTGGCGTTTATCCTCCCACCAACTGGACTTTTTGATGTGCAGCTTCTCAACCAGTGCCGCGTGGTAGCTGTATACCTCACAGTCCAGCGCTTCAACCGGCTGGCCTGATCTAGGCTGCCAAGTCATCTTCCCGCGCTGGTTTTTATCCGGGGCTTTAACTTCACCCGTCACCTGCTCGAAGTAGTCCTGCCGCACCGTTTCATAAACATGCATTCGGCCCGGCCCAGTGCCCGGCAATTTAAAACTACCGGCCAGCTGATCCTTTATCAGCTGGGTGCCCACGTTCCAGAGCTTCAGGCCCCATTTATCCGCATTGGTTTTAGTCGCATTGAGGTCCATCTTTTTCGGCAGCGATACCATTGGGGCATCAGATTTATTCGCCCCTTTGATAGCCATCAGGTTAACGCCACGCCCTTGGCGAGTACGGACATAGTGGTAAGTACTGGCTTGAGTAATACCGTCACTGGTATCCAGGCTGGCCGCCGTGATGCGCAGATAACTACCATTAGCGTGCCGGTAACTACCGAATAGCAGCCGGTCTAACTCAACCCAAACGGGATCATTCTTATCGTTGATGTCCCGCCCGGCCCAGATCTCGCCCCAGTAAACCAGCCAGGACTCCATACCAGCACCGTAGGCCCTGATACCAATGGCAACCCGGTTACGCTGGATATCGATACCCGCCGTCAGCACAGCGGCGTGTTCAGGTACGATCAGTTCAGGGTAGTCGGCGGCTTTGGCCCGCAGCTCGTCAGCCGTCGCGTTGTCATCTTTATATTCATAGGCGAGGCCCAGCTTCTGGTTGACGAACTTAATCATCAGGCTGTTATTACCGCGTTCAGCCTCTGCTTTCGCAGCCAGGTAATCATCTACAACATCGCCCAGTGATGTGCCAGGTATGCAGACGTACAGTTCGTTCAGATCCATAAACCCGGCGCGGTTACCACGCTCAGCAGTAGCCACCCAGCCACAGCCGCTGTCTTCCGTCTCGCCGTTCGTATAGGCGTTATAGGCATCAAAGCAGGTTTTACGAATGTTCTCCTGCCGCTGGTGATCGTCCCACTCTATGGCACAGTGAGGACACACATAGATAGCGGTGTGAGGATCGGACCGACCATAGATCGGGTGTTCTTTCTCGCGGGCTTCCGTATCCCAGACAACGTTATCGAAGTTCAGCAGGTGCGAGTCACCACAGGCATGGCAGACAATCGGCAGCTGGCGCTGATCAGTACGTTTGAGGCGGTCTTCCGTTTTCGATAACCCTTTCGTGGCGGGCGTTCCACCGACGATCATCTTAGAACCGATGTAACGCTTCAGCCGCTCTTCAAGCAAGCCGATGGCGTCACCCTGCCCGGCCACGTTATCTGAGGTATCGTCCGGTTCTTCGACGACACCCACCCCCACCTTCGAGGTGGATTTAACGTTACCCGGCGAGTTAGAACCCACCAGTTTTAAAAAACCGCCAGGAAACGATTTGTTATCCCAGCGGTTGGATGATTTGCGGCTCATGGAAACATCCATGCGCTCTGCGACAACAATGGTCGCCAGCGCAGCCGCTACCAGCTTTTCATCGTGAAACTGCTTTGCTGCGGGCGAAGTCGCAAACAGCATCATGATCGGACAGGGCCGCCCTTCCGCCTCAACAATACGCTTGAAAACATAGCCCAACAGGAAGAAGGTCCAGCCGATCTGCGCGGCTTTCATCAGGACAATCTCGTCTATCTCTGGATCATCCAGTGCCAACGCAACACCCAGGAAGTAAGGCGTATTGTAAAAATCATATTCACCGAAGTCCGGCAGCTGGTATTCAGATTCCAGGAACTCCTTTGTCGGCTGTTCCTTCGGCGGCTGGAACATCGCTGCTATCGTCACCAGCACCAGGGCTAAGTTTGCTGACATAGCCTCTGATTCGTTCGGTTGCAGATCCAGCATATTTCTCTCTCAGCTCTGGCGATATCTCGATGTCGTACTGGCTTTCAATCGCCAACACCATGCGTTCAAACGCCTGCATAAACTGGCGGTTAGCAAAGGTTGCCCAACCACCTAAAAACTCTTTGGCTTCTTCGATATCAATCACCCGCCCCAGCTTCTCGTGGTATTCCAGTCGATTGAGCGCGGTTTTCACCTGCTTCTCTTCCACCGTGGCCTGAGCAACATTCGCCTGCTCATCGCCACCACGGCCAGCGGCTTGATCGGCCAAGTGATCGTAGTACTGGCGTAACCAGTCGCCGTAGGTACCACCTTTAGCAAGAGTGCCTTTTTTGCATTGCTTGCTGATCGCTTGCTGAGAAACGCCCAGAAGGTCGGCAAAGCCTGTTTGAGTTGCTACTTGTGACAAATCAATAACAGTCATAAATCATTTACCTATCAAACAGTTACCACCACAACCCCCTATAGGATTCCCCATCTGCGAGACTCCCGCGATGCTGTGACCCGTATAGAAGAAACTGGCCAGAAGTACCTTTTTTCTGGCCAGCAACAGGGCTACATCGGGTCAAGTGGCGGGCTTGCGCCCTTGGCTGTTACTGCTGCAGCCAGCGCCATTCCCTTAACCCGCATATTTCACCTCACTCAGCCGCTGCCAGAACTCGGCCATCGCCTCAGCACTGGACATCGGATAGATGTAACGCCCGTTGTAGCGCATCCAGATCACCCGACCCTGCCGCATATCAAGGTGCAGCATTGGCTCAGGTTTGCCCGATGGCCCGGTGGTATCGAGATACACCCCGATGCCGCCCCAACCCCAGCCCATCGCCACCATCAATGCCTTGCGGATATCACACTGGGGGAACACATCCCCCGCATCTGACAGCCGCCCCACCGCATAATGCCTACTGGTTTTACTGCCATCCGTGCGATACCAGCCATCGACAACAGGCGATGGCACAACACCATGGCCGAGCCGATCACGATACTCACTCAGCGCCAGCACCAGATCAGCATCGATGTGAGCCAGGCTATCACCCGGCCACTCATCAATGCTGAAGTAATTAACCTCACTGAAGTCCAGATCAGCCGCCGCTTCCTGAAGCAACCCCATAGTGTTTCCTCCACCAGATCACGGCCAGATCAACCAACCGCACATTGCCCACACCGCCTACCCCGGCAGCAGCACCGGCCAGCTCAGGCGGGTAACCCAGCCCAATCGCCGCCATCGCCACCAGGTAGCCGATAAACCCAGCGAACAGCAGGTGCATCGCAAACCCGACAACACTCCACTCCCGCCGCCCTATGTGCAGGGCATAGAGGTAATCCACCGCCCCGCCGATCAGCGCCAGTACACCTGTTGGCAGCAACGCCAACATACTCTGCAGCAGATCGCCGCCATCATCCCCAGTCATCCACTCCCCCAAATTTCAGGCATAAAAAAACCCGGACTGCAGGAGCAGGCCGGGTCAGAATTCACTTGTATGTTCAGATCGCCGAGAGCCAGAAACGAAAAACCCGAGCTGATTTGGCTCGGGTTCTGTCTGGTCGCACTGATACGACGATGGCACAAAACTACCGCCCATCCCTGGAGCTGTCTCTTATACACATCTCCGAGCCCACGAGACCGAGGCTGATCTCGTAT
>OJDH01000232.1_pt1 | contig 36131 bp, 31 predicted proteins | sample 1592761 | NCBI WGS metagenome assembly OJDH01 (sample SAMN05416855, study PRJEB24817) | seawater metagenome | isolation source: Sea water | place: Canada:Atlantic | collected 2013-11
TATCCTCTTCGTCGGCAGCTCAGATGTGTATAAGAGACAGTAAATATACTGTTTCTGATGACACTACGGCTTACTTAAGCTTTGCACAAGGTTTTAAAAGTGGTGGATTTGCCGCCGCTCCGCAGTCGTTAGCTGAAACCAAACCGCTGGAACCAGAAGAGGCGACCAATTTTGAATTTGGTATAAAGTCAGACATTACTGATACCTTCCGTCTCAACACCACTGTTTTCCATACCGACTACAAAAATCTGCAAATTCAAAGTTTTGGCCCTAGAAGTAGTGGCGAAGATTTTGGCGTATTTAACACCTTTAATGCAGGAGATGCAAAAATTGATGGTATTGAATTAGAGTTCACTTGGTTGCCTACAGACAACCTCAAACTCTATGGTTTTTATGGCTACATGGACAGTGAATTTGTCGATACCGTGGTGCCTAACTCTGCTTACCCCAATCAGTCCGGTCAGGAGATGCTCAGAACACCTAAAAATAAATACTCAATCAACTTAGAGCACAACATTGACCTTGATTCAGGTGACTACTTCACGACAAACCTAAATTATCGTTTCACTGATGATCAACGCGGGGAACTTGAGCCTTATGCAGTTCAACCTGCATTTAAGTTGTTGGATGCCAGCTTTACATGGCATTCGGCTAACGATAATTGGGAAGTATCAATATGGGGTAAAAACCTCACTGAAGAGGTGTACATCACTCATGTTTACACAGTGGCTTCAAGTGTTGTTGCCGTATATGGCGAACCTAGAATGTATGGTGTTTCAGTCTCATGGAACATGTAATTTCAATTAGTCACAATTTATAAGCTTAATGCTTTACTCAACTCATCAAATTTTGTTACCTCTGTTTCTGCTGAGTTGAGCTTTTCAAATTAATCACGGTCTTATTTCATCGGAGTGTCAGCTTCATTTGATCTGATCTGTTGATAATCTGTTTCCCCTTGATGATTAAATTAACAACTCACACAAAGTAAAGAGATAAACGGAATACACTGATTATATATTTATAGGTATTGATATAAATTGCAGTCATTAAATTAGTAGTCACTTAAATAATGCGAATATTTGAGAATTTAGATGTACATCAACAAACGTAAAATGAATAGCTGATCATTATCTAATTAATTACTGAAAGTGATGAGTTAACTGTGTAACTCAGTGTTTATTCGCTTGTGACTGATTTAGCAATTATTTTTTATTAATTTGATCTCCATCATTGGCGTCCACTTAAGTAGAGATTGTTAATTTAACATATTGATACATCTGTATTAACATTATCTTTTTGCCAACCTGTTTGATTTTTATTTATAACCATTTATTTCATGTGGTTATATGTATGAGTGCCAAAATCTAAATAATACTCATTCTTAATCTACTTATGTGTTACTTCACACTTTTTGTATATTCATTGAGCCTATCTCAAATTTGTTTTTACTTAGTTTAACAATCAAGAATATGAACCTGATTACATTAAAATATTGGCATCTTAACTGGTTAACTGCTTATTCGAATTAGTGAGTTAACTGTTGTGTTAATTATGTAAGGTTCGATTAATGATTTGTCGTATTTTTAATAAGGTATTAATAGGGGTTGCCGCGCTTGCGTGTATCTCTCTAAGTGTGAACGCCACGCCTTGGGATAAGCTCACCGGTGATCAGCTTGAACAGCAACTCACCGAAAAATTCACTCAGGGGCAATATTCTCCTAAAGGAGCGGATTCATGCCTTATGTGTCATCGCAAAAATGAAGCGGTAATGGCTATTTTTGATGGTGCACACGGTGCGATGAATAACAAGCAATCGCCGATGGCGGGTCTGCAGTGTGAGGCGTGTCATGGGCCTCTAGGTAAGCACAACAAGGGTGGCAAAGAGCCGATGATTGCCTTTGGTGATGACAGCAAGCTTTCTGCATCGGCGCAAAACAGTGTCTGCCAAGGTTGTCATAACGATCCTAAGCAGATGGCATGGCATACCAGTACTCATAATCTCGAAGAGATAGCCTGCGCTGATTGTCATAACGTGCACAGTGCCAAAGATCCTGCTCTGGATCAGTTCATGGTTAACGACACTTGCACCTCTTGTCATCTCAAAGAAAAAGCCGACATGAATAAGCGCTCATCGCATCCTTTAAAGTGGGATCAAATGACCTGTATCGATTGCCATTCGCCACATGGTTCTATGAATGAAAGCGCCCTCAACAAGCCGACGATTAATGATACTTGCTATAGCTGTCATGCTGAAAAGCGTGGCCCACTACTGTGGGAGCATGCGCCAGTAACTGAAAACTGTGTGACCTGTCATAACCCCCACGGCAGTGTGAATGAAGACATGCTAAACAGCCGTGCACCTCAACTTTGTCAGCAGTGTCATGCTCCAGATGGACATGCCAGCCGAGTCGTGCAAGAGCCGGGAGTGGATGCGTTTGGCGGAGGTAAGAGTTGCCTCAATTGCCATAACAAGATCCACGGTTCTAACCACCCATCTGGCAGCTTGTTTCAGAGATAATTGGAGCTTAAATTATGACGTTTAAATTGAATATCATCACCGTATCTCTGTTAGCCATGTCTGGCTCGGTTGTTGCGGCTAATTTTGGTGTGGGCAATGCCAATACTGAATCCGTCAATATGGACAAATATCAGTGCAAACTCTGCGTATCGGCTACGGGGTACACAGGCAGTGTCACGTTACTTACTGGCTATAACAGTCCTGAAGATGCTCATGCTGGTAATGCATTATCTTCCGATGAAGAGGGCGTAATTGCCGCTATCAGTGGCGATGTGCGTTATCTCAACGACACGGGTTATAAAGCGAGTATGCAGGCTCATCAACTGGGAATGGATAACGGATTTGCCAACATCAAGGTGGGTAAATCTGGCTTGTATGAACTGGAATTGGATTATCAGGCGATCAAAACCTTTGAAGCAGGTGATGTACGCAGCCAGCTGTGGCAAAACGACGGCATGTTAACCCCAAGCGTGTATCCAAATCAGTTTGATTTAGCCCTGCAACGTGAAAACTCAGCCATCGGTTTTAGCTTTGGTGAAGGGGTTTATAACACCTTTGTTCGTTTTAGCCAGGAGGAGAAAACCGGTCACCAGTCAGCGAGTTTTGTTGCGCCAAGTCCAACCAATTTTGGCTTACCAGTGGACTCGACCACTAAGCAACTTGATGCAGGCGCTTTATTAGCAGGTGATAATTGGCTCACCGAGCTGAACTATTTTGGCAGCTACTACAGCAATAATATCGACGATCTTAGCCTGCCTTATATGAGTGATGTTTACTCGGCAGCCCCAGATAATCAAGCGCATCAACTCTCCCTATCAGGTCAATATCAGCTCGATCGCACTGTTATGTCAGGCCGTTTGGTTACGGGACGGATGATTCAAGATGATTCACTGATCCAAGTGAGTGGTAATCCACTGCAGAGCTGGGATGGCCAGATCGATACGTTCGATGGCCGTTTTGCCGTGACGTCTATGTTGAATAACCGTTTGCGTGTCGGTGCCAGTGTTGATCATTCAAAGCGAGACAATAAAAGCTCAAGTTGGGAGTTCACTCAGTACAGCTACAACAGTTTAAGTGGCGCCTTTAAGCAAAATGTCCCTCAGGATATTGAGCGTAGCACCTACAAGCTAAACGCCAGTTACCGACTCGCTAGCGGCTACCGGATACAGGCAGGTTTTGATAGAAAAGAGATCGACCGCAGCTACAGTGAACGCGAACAAACGGATGATAATAATCTGTGGGCGAAGCTAAATATCAGCGCCTTGGATAACGTTAATATCAATGTTAAAGCGAGTCACGGCGTGCGCGGTGGTAGTGAGTATGAAGTCAATGAACTGACGTCATCTGAAGACAATGCCTTGATGCGTAAGTACTACCTTGCGGACCGTACCCGTAACGCGGTTGAGCTTAAGCTTAATCACTCGCCGCTGTCTTGGGTGAGTATTGATCTGACAGGGCGTTATGCCATCGATGACTATGACGCGACGATTATCGGGTTAACTGAGTCGCAAGACTATGGTTACGACCTCAATATCAGTGTGCAGCTGAGCAAAGATATATCGGCTTATGGTTTTGCTGGTCAGCAATGGATCGAATCTACACAAGCGGGCAGCCAGAGCTTTAGTGCTCCAGATTGGCAAGCGAATATTCAAGATGAGTTTATCAACTTAGGCACGGGTATTAGCTACAGCGGCTTGATGGAAGAGAAGCTGACGTTAGGCGGCGACTACCTGTTCAGTAACTCTATCAGTGATACCTACCTCGACGGTAGTGCGGTGACAAACAGCGCACTGCAATACGGTGATTACTTCGCCTATAACCATAGCGTGAATATGTATGCCAGTTATGCCTTGAGTCCAAAGATGGCCTTGAAGCTGAGTTACCAATACGAACGTTATTACGATACAGATGGCGCCCAAATGGGCATCAATACTGTGCCAGGGCTAACCACTTTGGGTGAGCTTAATCATGACTATAACGCGCACCAAGTGATGTTGTCGTTTAGCTATTTGTTGCGCTAAGGCGCAGTGCGGAAATCGCAAGAGGATATATTGATGGAACGTAGAAGTTTCTTAAAGATGAGTGCAGCGTTGAGCTGTGCAGCAAGTGTCACAGGTTGTAAAACCAGTTCAGATGATGCCAATGTCGTGCCGCCAACGCCACCTGTAGGTGAAGAGCAAATTACTTGGTCATCTTGTTTGGTTAACTGTGGTTCTAACTGCCCAGTTAAAGTGTTCAGTCGTGATGGTGTTATCACTCGTGTTGAAACGGATCATGATGTGGTTGATGGCGATGACATCTATCAAGTGCGCGCCTGTGCTCGCGGTCGTTCATTGCGTCAGCGTACTTATGCTGTTGATCGTTTAAAAACACCGATGAAGCGCGTTGGCAAACGAGGTGAAGGTAAGTTTGTACCCATTAGCTGGGATGAAGCGGCTAAAACCATTGGTACCAAGTTAACCTCTGTAATTGCTGAGCACGGCAACAAAGCCATTTTCCGCAGCTATGGTTCTGGTGCTTACTATGGTTTTGCTTCTAATGCCTGTTTTAACCGTTTGTTTAACTTAAACGGTGGCTGTCTTAACGCCTATGGTAACTACTCATGGGCGCAGCAGATGGAAGCGGCTAAGCATACTTTCGGTACAGGCAGTACTACGGGCTCATCAACGGTAACCTTGGCCAACAGTGACTTCTTGTTAGGTGTGGCTTATAACCCAAGTGAGATCCGTCAGTCTGGTTCAGGCGAAGGTTATGATTACTTAAAAGCGCTGCAAAAGAGTAACGGCTTGAAAGTCGTGATGATTGATCCTCGCTATACCGACTCTATGTTAGGTAAAGAATCTAAGTGGCTACCGATCCGTCCAGGTACTGATGCGGCATTTGCTGAAGCGATCGCTTATCAGATGATTAGCTCTGGTTGGGTTGATGCTAACTCGCTCGATTTTATCAATAAGTACGCGGTAGGTTTTGACGCGGCCTCTATTGCTGCACAAAAAGAAATTTTTGAAACAAGTGGTGATGCCACTAAGCAAGAATATGCCAAGGTGATGAAGCCGGAAGAAAACTACCGTGACTACATTCTAAGTCAGGGGATTTATGCGGATCAGCCGCTGAAAAACCTTGAGTGGGCTGAAAAGATCACGGGTATTCCAGCTGCGCAACTTGAGCAAATTGCCACAGACCTACAGAACGCCAAAGCGCCGTATATCGTGGTTGGCGCAGGTGTAAACCGCCAAGCTAACGGTGAGCAGAGCATGCGTGCTCTGTACATGTTGTCAGTGTTGACTGGTAAGTTAGGCACTTTAGGTGCATCTAACGGTGAGTTGCCATACATGAGCAGTATGTCCCGTGCCGGTATTCCAACAGGCAACAACCCAGTCAAAGAGAGCATCTCATTCTTTACTTGGTCTGAAGCGATTCACAATGGCGAAACCATGACAGCACGTAGTCACGGCGTTCGTGGTACTGACGGTTTAGATACGCCGCTTGGCACTAACATCAAGGTGATCATCTCTGCGTCTGACAGTTCATTGTTGAACCAGCATGCTGAAATCAATAACACGGCAAAAATCCTAGAAGATGAAACCGGTGTTGAGTTGATTGTTAGCTGTGATTGCTGGATGACACCGGGCGCTAAGTTTGCCGATATTATTCTGCCAGATACCAGCTGGTTAGAGTCAAATGACCTAGTTAACGACAGCTACGCATCTGGCGCACTGGGTTATATCACTGCGATGAAGTCAGCGATTGAGCCAATGTGGGACTGTAAGTCTATGTATGAAGCATCTGCATTGATTGCTAAGTACATGGGTTGTGAAGCTGAATTCACCGAAGGTAAAACTGAAGAGCAGTGGCTTGAAGAGCTTTACCAAAAAACCAAAGACAGCAGCACTAACCTAGGAGTTTTCCCTGCATTCCCTGCGACTTACAAAGAAGCGCAAGAGATTGGTTTCTTCCGTAAGAACATGAATGACAAACATGTCGCACTTGAAAGTTATATCAAGGGTGGCAAAGCCTTATCAACACCAAGTGGCAAGATTGAGATCTACTCAGCAGAGCTTGCATGGCGTGCGGCGAACTGGGATCAAGAGTCAACCACCAAGGTTAAAGGCGACACGATTACTGCTATCCCGCAGTACACGGTCACTTGGGATGGTTATGAAGATACCGACACCAGTACAGATTATCCTTTCCAGTTAGCGGGTTACCACACTAAGGGGCGTACTCATTCAAGCTACCACAACGTACCTTGGCTTCGTGAAGCGGTAGAAGATGCCGTTTGGGTAAACCCAATGGATGCTTCTGAGCAGGGGCTTAGCGCTGGCGATGAAATTGAGATGTACAACGAGCGAGGTTCGATTGCCGTTAAGGTGCGCATCACGCCACGTGTCGCACCAGGCGTATTAGCCCTAGGACAAGGCGCTTGGTTCAAACCTGGTAACACAGTGGGTAGCACGGGTCACATCATAGATGAAGGCGGCGCGATTAACTCGCTAACACGTTATCAGCCAAGTCCTGTTGCCAAAGGCAATCCACAGCACACTAACCGTGTTGCCATTAAAAAGATTTAAGAGACGTAAATTATGACTCAACCAACACAATATGGTTTTTATGTAGACAGCACTAAGTGCAGTGGCTGCAAAGCGTGTCACGTGTCGTGCAAAGACCGTCAAAGTAATGAAATTCGTAATAACAGTAATCCTGAAGGTAACACTTTACCTGCACTTGAGGGCGTAACTTGGCGCCGAGTGTATGAGTACGGCGGTGGTGAGTGGACTAAAGGCAATAATGGCTGTTTTGAGCAAAATGTGTTTGCTTATTACATGTCGATTGGCTGTAACCACTGTTCTGAGCCTGTGTGTGTTAAAGCATGCCCAACAGGTGCAATGCACAAACGTCGTGAAGATGGCTTAGTTCATGTTGCGCAAGATTTGTGTATCGGCTGTGAAAGCTGCGCCCGTGCTTGCCCATATGATGCGCCGCAAATTGATCGCGAACGTAAGGTGATGACCAAGTGCGATGGTTGTTTTGAGCGTATTGCAGAAGGTCGTAAACCTGTGTGTGTTGAGTCTTGCCCATTGCGGGCTTTAGACTTCGATACCATGGAAAACCTACGAGCTAAATATGGTGAAGGCGACGGGCATATTGCGCCACTGCCATCACCTTCAATTACCTCTCCTAACCTGATCATCAAGGCCAATGTTAATGGTCGTCCGGCGGGTAGTGGTGAAGGACAGATTTTAAACTTCTCAGAAGTTTAATCTCCTTCCTGTTTGTACAAAAGGCGCCTAAGGGCGCCTTTAATCGAGATTTTTATGTCATCAGATAACAGATTTGATTTTGAAGCTGGTCAAGGGCTAGCGCGGATACTGCATAACGTCTTGCTCAACTATCCGACTGCAGAAATGGTAGACAGTTTTAACGTACATGGCGTGGCTGAAACCTGGCCTGAATTTGGTCATTCATCGGATAATAAAGCGGGTAGAGCTGCGTTGATTACTTACCTGTCGCAATGGTCAGTTGATCAACTTGATGAATTGAAGCTTGATTATGGCCAGCTATTTTTTGGCCCTGGCGAACCAAATGCAATGCCGTGGGGCTCTGTGTATTTGGGTGAGCAGCAGCTGCTAAATGACAAGTCGACCGTTGAACTAATGGGTTTTTATCAGCAGCATGAAATCAGTTTCTCTCTTGAATACAAGCAACCGCTGGATCATATTGCGCTGTTTTTTGCCGTAATCGATCAGCTGTTAGGTCTGCTGGTGGTCAATCCGAATGATGAGTCAGTGCGTCGTACCTTGAGTGTGCTTCTACAGCAGCATATGTTGCCGTGGTCACATCGATGCTTTGAGTTAGCGATTGAACATGCACAAACCGATCTTTATCGTGGCATTGCTTATTTGGCGTTGGATTTTCAAAAGGTGTTAGCAGAAGAGTTTAATCTTGTGCCTATGCCAGCTCGCTTACATCGATAAGGCCACATTGAGATGAGTGTGATTCAAGCCATAGGTCAGCAAAATGCAAAGGCAGAATTTGCCTATCGATTACAGTGTTTTTTGAATCAAAATCCTCAAGTGTGCGAACTGTTTAGTGGCGCGACATCTCTCACCACTGTGGTTAACCTTATCGCTGGGATGAGTTTTCGTGAGGGGGATGAAAGGGTTGAGCTTAGCGCTTTAGATAACGAGTTGGTTTTCTCGGTGCTTTTTGACAGCTTTTATCTGCTGTTTATTAAAGAGCTTTCTCACGGTGATTTGAGTCAAGCGGAGCAGCTTATTTTACGCCTGAGTCGTCACTATGCTGGGTTGGTGAATAAGGAGTTTGAACAAGCTGATAATACTGATTCTACCGTGGTTCTGTCGGCAAGAACGGCACAAGCTAATAAGATAAAATGTGTGCTCGATGCATGGCTTCAACTCGATAATCTGTATCGTCAGAGAAGAGAGGGAACTCGAAATATGGGGGGCTAGTCCTTTTCTCTGAGTTACCCTTGATTACCTATCCATTCGCTCATCACCACGTGGGTTTTCAATTTTATAATATCGGTCTGAGCATCGATGAACTCCCGAATCTCGTGCAGTCTTCTCATTGAACTTGCTTGAACATAGACGAGCAAATCCATATCACCAGTTATCCCTCGACAGGTGATGACCTCTGGTATTGCTAGAAACACATGCACCACATCTTCACACCTTGGGCATTGATGTTGGATCTCAAAATAGGCAGACACGCCCTCTTTTTGTGACTGACTTAGCAGCACTTGATAACCACGAATAATACCTTGCTGTTCCAGCTTCTTTATCCGTTCGGATACCGCTGAGCGTGACAAGTTAACGGCTTCGGCGATGTGCGAAACACTTTGGCGAGCATTGTGCCTAAGCTCTGCGATTATGGCGCTATCAAATTTATCCAAGTTACTTTCCTATTGTTATCACTGATAACCTTGAAACCAACATAATGCCGGTATTTATATATAGACCGACATAATGTCGGTTTAGGAGTGTTTATGAGGGCTAACGATGACAGTTTGTATTTCGGTTAACATTTATACTTAGCCTATCAATATCAATGTAAGACTACAAATGAATTGAACTCAAGATGTGTGAACTGTTTAGTTGATAAACGTCATTATGTCGGTTTTAGGTATGGGAAGAGCAAATGAACTCAAGTGTGAAAGGAACGATAGGTCGATGGCAAGGCGCTGGATTAATGGCGACCACCTTGTTGGGAACCGGGGTATTTATCTTGCCTCAGATGACGATAGAAGCAGCGGGCAGTGGGGCACTGATCGCGTGGTTGGTACTGACGTTGGCTATTATTCCTGTGACCTTGGTATTTGGACGTTTAGCTAGTGTGTTTCCCCATGCAGCCGGTCCCGCTTATTTCGTCGAAAAAGCGTTCGGGCGGACTTCGGGGCGAACGATTGGCTTGCTCTTCCTGCTGGTGGTGCCATTGGGCGCACCTGCTGCAATTATGATGACCTTCAAATTTGTAAATGCACTCGTGGCACTGTCTGGCTGGGCAGAGGTAATGACTGAGGTGTTACTGTTGGGCGTCTTGTTCGTGTTGAATTTTAGAGGCGTTCAGGTATCGGCTAAGCTGCAATTTGCACTCACCTTAGCCATTGTTTCTGTCATGGTTATGTTGTTTGGTGCCGCTGGTATGAACCTAAGTGAAATGGAGTCTGTTGCCACTGGCGTAAACCCTGATGTCAGTCTTATCATGGTAGCAGCCAGCATCGCATTCTGGAGTTTTCTTGGCATTGAAGCGATGACGCATCTAGCCAACGATTTCCGTGATCCTGAGAAAGATATGATCCCAGCAATGATCATAGGAACATTATTAGTGGGGCTGGTTTACCTTGCATGTACCTTTCTTTTACTCATGCTGCCAACGAATGCTGATGTCGCGATGGTTGGAGTGTTTGATGCTCTACTTGGGGGTTATGGTGCGCAAGTGATAGGAATACTAGGCATTGCTAGCGGTTTAGCTACAGTGAATGTTTATACTGCCAGCACGGCTCGCCTTGTGTGGAGTTTTAGCCGTGAGGGGATATTACCGCGCTATTTTGATCACCTAAATAGCCATAACGCACCAGTCAGAGCCTCAAGTGTGGTACTGGCGATTATGGCTGTGGTGATTGTGCTGACCTATGTCACAGGACAAGAACTGGAACACCTTATTGCGTGGACTAATGGGGTGTTTGTGATCATCTATTTGGTTTCTATGTTGGCGGCTATCAAATTACTGAGAAAGCGTTTTTTGCCTTTAATCTATCTGAGTTGCGTCTTATGTTTGATTTTGGGCTTTGCTCTGGGAGTGAGCATGGCTTACGCCTTGATCTTAATGGCCTGTTTATATCCACTACTGTGGTGGCAAAAGGTGATTTTGTCGCGTAGAGATGTCAGTCCTGCTGTGTGATTTTTGAAAAACGATGACTATTGAGCCCAGATTATTTGGGCTCAATAGTATTGAGTTATCAGTATTATTAGATCTGCTGTTCTAGGGTAAAGTCTAACTGGACCTGTTGGTTAGGTTGAACCACTGGTACTCCTTCCTCCATTTTAGGCTTATATTTCCAGTTCTTTATCGCTTGAATCGCCGACTTATTGAAGATCCGTTTTGGGTTGGCGTCTAACACTTTGACGTTACTGACAGTTCCCTTTTCTGTGATATCAAATTCTAAGATAACGTAGCCCTCTTTACCGCTCTGAGCTGCACTAATTGGATATCTAGGTGACACTTGAACGATAGGAAGCGCCTCTGAAGTGACTGCGCGTCTGTTATGTTCTGTTACCAAAGTGGGCATTCTAATGGGGTCGACTCTGTGAGAGCCTATTTCTCCACCTGAAGTGGGAATGACTCTTTGGGGGATTACCGGCTCGATTAAGTCTTCTTTTGGCTTTAATTCAACACGTTTTTTAATTGGTTTTGCGTCTTTGATTGTTGGTGCTATCTCAAACTCAGGAGTTTGAGCAGTCTCTATTGTTTGTGGATGTTCCGCATCGATTAATTTTGCCATAAAGGCAAATAGGGCAAGGGTAATAATTGATGCAAAAAGGGTTATTGATGCTTTTCTTAAAAGTGAAATCGTTATCATAAAAGTATCCTTACAGTAAGTGAAGTCACTTAAATATAGTTATCACCTTTTCATTAGTCTGGCTAATAAAACAGCAATTAATTTTGTTGTGTGATCTTTTTTTAACGCATTCTAGATTAATTTTCGGCTAACTATTTTTGTGTTTGGTCATTCGTGGTTGAGAAGGGCTATTGCTATTTTTTAGCGATTATCAAGTTAAGTGGTTCATAAAAAATTCACCTATTTCAGGGAAATATCGCTGATCTTGTTCTATATTTTTATTTTGATACTTATTCATTAATAAGGAGATAGATGATGGGAACAGCGGCCTTATTGAGTCATATAGATAAGCTTCCACGCTTACCTAAAGCTGTGAGTGAATTACTGGATGTGGTTAACAATGATAGTGCTTCAATTGCTGAAGTTTCTGAAAAGATTTCCCGGGATCCGCTGGTCAGTGCCAGAGTGCTACGTTTAGCCAATTCGGCGCATTATGGCCGTAGCCGAGAAGTCGGCTCAATCGACGAGGCAGTGGTTAGACTTGGCCAACAATCCTTAAGAACGTTAGTGATAGCCTCGGCTGTGATAGGTACGATTCCGACGGTCGCAGGGATTGATATTGGTGAATTCTGGGGCAGTTGCTTTGAGGTGTCTCTTTACGGGCAAGAGTTCGCTAAGCGTTGTGGAGCTGAGCCTGAAACGGCATTTACCTGTGGCATATTACATGATATTGGTGATCTGCTTATTGCAACTATAGAGCCGGATAAGGCACTTAAAATTCAAGATTCTATCGCTGGTGGCGCTGAAAAGTTGGCCGTTGAGATGGGAGTTTTAGGTTATACCTCATCGGAAGTTGCATCCTTATTGGCGCAAAACTGGAACTTTTCATCTGAACTTGTTCAGGGAATTAAATATCAAAATAACCCTAAGGATGCGGATCCGTTCTCCTCTCAGGCTGCGATCCTGAAGTTGTCTCATATTGTGTTACTTGAGTGGGACTCTGTCGATGATAACGAAAAAACATGCTGGTTATCTCAGCAGGTGACTTCGGTAGGGTTAAAGATGGAAATGGGCGGTTTGAGCAACAAAATTCAAGCGCTTCGCGGAAAAGGTTTTGAAATTTCAGGCCAACTAACTTAACGGCTTTAGTTCACCGTGCTTGAGATATAGAAGCTCAGCAGAATGAAATGAGTGCTGAGCGTCCAATCGTGATGACTTACTTGTTTTCCATTGCAACGTTGCGCATCTGGATTAGCTCACTGTGTTTGAGATAGAGCAGTTCGGCTGTGCGACGAATGATTTGATCTTCATATCGACAAAGCTGGCCATCGGCATAGGCTAATTTCCACATCGCTAGAATGAGTTTTTGCTTCTGTTCGATGCTGCACTGCTGATTTATCTCGTTGGTGAACTCATACAAAGAGGTAGAGTTCCCCTGTATTTTTGTCGCTTCCTCTACCAGTCCTTCTGCTTCAGATTGACTTAAGTCGAGGGCTTCAGTCAACATCGAAGGCAGTAACTTTGCCTCTTCATCTGATAGTGTTTCATCGGCAAAAACCACTTCAAGCAATAGGCTTACGGCTGCTAAGTTTAGATGATGTGTCTGCTCTTCGGGTGTGGCAGCTTGGGCGTGGGAGGTTAAGAATTTCTTTAGTGCTGCTATCATAAATAGCCCCGCCAATGAATGATTTAATAAATTAAGCTTATAAGCTTAGAGTAGAAGAAAAGAGATGAGTTCATCTTATTGTCATTAATAAAAAGATAAGATGAACCCAGTGATTGTCTTAGGCGATACTTTATACTGATTGGTTTTAAAGAATGGTGCTTAAGCCTTTCATTAGCATATCGCTGGTACCATCGCCGGCATGAGAATCTAAGTAACCCTTAACGATATTTACCATAGGTGCGGCAAGTTCTTTAGAGATACCAAGCTTTTCAAATGCATCATAAACCTGTGCGCCACCTTGCAGTGAAGCACCTAGATCGCCGGCCTTTGAAAGTAGACCTGACATGCCTGATTCATTATCTATTTCAGGTGCTGCAGAGAGTAATTCATTGATGCCTGGAATTGCTTTAGCGATTGGACCAAAGTCTTCTCCACCAAGTGTAGATTTAGCTAAGGTTAATAAGCTCCCTAATCCGCCTTCTGCTTGAGATTTGTTGAGTCCAAGTTGAGACATCACATTACTGACAAGATCGGTACCTTGGGCTTGAGTTTCGGTTGCAACAGGCTTGACTTCCTCTTTACCGAAAAGATCATCAAACCAGCCAGCTGTTGCAGGAGCCGTGATTAAAGTGCAGCTCATAAGCAAGCCAAGTAGAGTTGATAGTTTCATGTTTACAATTCCTATGGGGGTATTAAATTCCTGTCGTGACAGTCATTCTAGCTTTTTTAGCACAAATAATGCATTAACTTTAACAATAGTATCTTATCGTTTCGATGTTAAGCGGTTCACCTATTGTTCAATTCACCTGTGCAATAAACGTGATTTTTGGGTATCCTATTCAGCCTATTAATTTATTATCTTTTATCTACTGGAAACGTCCATGCCATTGTCCGCGATATTTACCGAAGCCTATAACTTCTTTCGCAATCATATTAGTCAGTTAGCTATCCTTACTGTCCCCATATTGTTTATTCAGGTAGGTATTCAGTTGTGGCTAGGAATGGAGATGGCAAACGCTGATTTGGAGAACCCACAATTCGGTGGTCTGCATATGGCTGCTGTTATGGCGTTATTGTTGGTTTTCTCGCTCTTAATTGCCGCGGTAACTATTTTCTTAGAGATACGTTCACAGGGTCATGAGGCAAATACGGCACTGATCCTTAAAACCAGCCTGAACTTTGTTCCTGGTTTATTGTTAGCGGGTGTTTTCTCTGGCTTGGCAATTCTAGCGCCTGTGATGCTTTTTGCTGCATTTGGCCCTTTATGGCTTGTGGGTCTTACCATGAGTATTTATATATTTGCCAGGCTGGCTTATGTGAACTTTATGGTGGTGGTTGAGCGCTTAACACCGTTAGAAGCGATCAAGGGCAGCTTCAAATTCAGTGGTCCTATCGCTTTTAAAACCTTGATGGTGTTGATGTTGTATATTCCGCTTTCTCTGATTGGTGGCACACTGTCATCTTTGGCACAGTCAGTGGGTTTTCCACTGCAGTTAATCGTCGAAGTTTTCGTGGCATTTATGGGATTGTTCGTTAACGTTGCTCTATTCCGTTTATATATGGTTTCACGCCCGAAACTGGATGAGCAAGTTTAACATTTAGCGTTGTTCCCGGGCATTCGCTCCCGGGAACTCGATTCCCGGAGACTCTGTTTTGCTAACTGATGTCGAATTTGTTACTCGTTTTTCACCTGAACTAGGGAACGATTATAGTGTCGCTAAGAGCTATGTTACTGATGTTCCAACTCAAGCTTTACTCCAAATTCGCAGCCTTACACATAAATTAACAGAGCTGCTCGCCCAGCCTGCCGGCATTACTTTCGATAGCCCTAACCTCTACGACAGAATTGAAACCCTGAATAATAAGCGGGTGATTAATGTTCGTGCGACAAGGGCAATGCATAAGTTACGCGGTGACGGCAATCGAGGGGCCCATCCTGAGAAGTATCATCTTACTTCTGAACAACTACTGCTGTTAAGTGAAAAGTCGATAGAGAGGCTGCTGAGCTTATTCGACTCGCTCTTTTTACAGGTAACGGGAAAGCCGGCGCCTAAATATCGATTTGAAGCATTCAACTCTTTGGCGGGGCGAGATCTCTGTTATCGAGCGGTGATGGAGTCAGATCCGCAGGCTCAGTATCTTGTTGGTATGTCCCTTAAAACACGTGCCTTGATGCAACGTGAGCAGGAGGAAGCGCTGGCTGACAGTCATGGTGATCGGCAAGTATTGACGACCTCCTCTGCTGACACGCTTAAAAAAGCGGAATACTGGTTTGGTTTAGCTGCCGTCAGTGACATGGATGCTCGCTATGAATATGGCGTTGCTAAAATCCACGGTTACAGTGGTGAGGCTGATATTCCTGCTGGTGAGGTGGCGATCGCTCAAGCTGCTGAAGCGGGAATTGTTAATGCCATGGCGCTGTTGGGTTACTTTTATCTTGTTGGGGGCGAGAGCCTAGCTGTAGATAGGGTCAAGGCGCAGGATTACTTGTATCGGGCTGCTGAACTTGAGCAGTCGGAAGCGATGGCGAATTTAGGTGTGCTTTATTATCAAGAAGGCGAGCTGGTAAAAGCGCATCAATTTATCGCTAAAGCGGCGCAAGCTGGTTTTCCTCATGCTCAATATCATCTGGCGCTTATGTTAGCCCAAGGAGAAGGCTGTGAAGCGGACTCTCTTGCGAGTGAACAATGGATGGCAGAAGCCGCTGAACTGGGTCAGGTTGATGCGATGTTTTCGCGTGCTCAATCAATGCTTAATGATGACAACGCTTTTGGAACCGATCTTTCACAGGCAGAGCTCTATCTACGTGAAGTGATCAAATATGGCCATAGTGTGCCAGCCATGATTGAACTCAGTATTGCGTTGGCAGATGGTGTGTTAGGCAAAATTGATGTGGTGGGGAGTGCGTCGCTGTTAAAATTGGCTCGCGAGCACGGCAATGAACAAGAACTGGCTGTGATCACCCCGCTTTGGGACTCTTTGGCTCAGCAAGTTACCAATGTCATTGGTGTTACTCAGAATCAATCAGAGCTTGCCGCGTTAATTCGAGCTCAAGAGTTGCTGACTCTGTAGAAAGTTCACGCTAAATTCACAAACTACCATTGCATGTTGCATGCAATATACCAAATGGTTACATTAAGCCTTTAATTTAAACGGGCTGATAAAGCCAAAAAGGTGGCTTTAGTGAATGTAGAACTCAATCATCAGCTTGATGACATTGCCAGATCCTATGTCAAACTCGTGCTAGCCGTTGGTTTGCACGATCCTAACTATGTTGATGCTTATTATGGCCCTGAATCGTGGCGAGAGGAGTGTCAGCAACAATCACTAGCGACACTTAACCTTGATGTCCGCAATCTATTAACTTGTCTTGATGGACTTAAGCTTGAAGGACTCGAGATTGAACAGCGTCGAGAGTTTTTGATTAAGCAGCTCGCGTCAGTAGAGTATTACATCAAACACTTACTTGGAGACAGGGGCTCTTTTGCGCTTGATTCGCAAGGTTTGTACGACACTCAAGCTGCTCATTACTCTCCCGAGAGCTTTCAGCCTGTGCTCGATGACATTGCCAAATTACTCCCAGGGGAAGGCTCACTAACTCAGCGCTTTGAAATATATCGAGAACAATTTATCGTACCTCATCACTGCATTCCTCAAGTGTTCGCATCGGCGGTTGAAAAAGCGCGTGAGCTCACCTCTACTTACATCGAACTGCCTGAAAATGAGAGTTTCAGTATCGAGTTCGTTAACGATAAGGTGTGGAGTGCGTATAACTGGTATCAGGGTGGTTATCAGAGTCTAATTCAGCTTAATCAGGACCAACCCCTTTACCTTGAGCGTTGTATGGAGTTGGCCAGCCATGAAGGTTACCCCGGGCATCACGTGTTTAATCTACTGCAAGAAAGGAAACTTGTTAGGAAAAAGCAGTGGCTTGAATATGCAATCTACCCGTTATATAGCCCGATATCTTTTCTGTCAGAAGGCAGTGCTAACTATGGCTTGAGTTTGATCATGTCAGATAAAGAGCTGATTGAATTTGAACGTGATGAGTTGATGCCTTTAGCAGGCATTCAGGGAGATATTGAGCATTACCACAAGGTGCTAGCCTGCTATAAAAAGTTAGCCCACTTAGATAACTCTGTTTGTCGGCAATTGACCGATGGTGATATTTCACCAGTTGAAGCCGAGAGTTTGCTGGTACGTTATGGTTTGTATAGTGAGTCACGTGCTAAGCAAAGGGTGAAATTCTATCAGGCAAACCGAGCTTATGTGATTAATTATAACCATGGCGAAGACAGTGTCGCCCAATGGGTGGAGAAGGGAGGGGTTACTCAGAGTGAGCGTTGGAAGCGGTTTGAAGCCTTATTAACACGACCGTTAATGGCCTCACAATTTACCTGATTATAAAACGAAAAACGCCTGCCAAGGCAAGCGTTTTAGTCGTAATAATTAGGGCCTGGGTATAAAGGCTAGCTAGGATCGTGCTCGAAGGTACGTCCCTGATGTGGCTTAGCTTGATGACGGCTACTGCCAAAACGAGTCTCTTCAAATACAGCCTGATCTTGGCTCTCACTTGACTCATTAAACTGACTTTGCTGAGTGGCTTGCGACTGCTGTTGGCGAAAACGTGCCAACTGCCTTTTCATAAAGATACGGCCAAATAAACTCAGTAGAACAAAGCTGATAGCGCCAATTAACAGCACGAAAGGAAGTGCGATTAACGTTAATGTGATAACTACGAGTCCAATAGCAAATGCCATCCAACCTCTGGTGCCGGAGAATCTAGTCTGAAAAGGTGACTGCTGAAATTGACTATAGATCATAAGAACTCCAAATAATTAACTGATCCCTATTCTGCATAATTATTAAGCTTAGATCACGTTAATTTCAGTTAACCTAATCGATTGTCTCAATCTATTCAGGAATTGTTCAGCAACTTTTAGCTTATTTTTCGCCATTAGTTGTATGAAAAAACCACGCCTAGCTTAATTATCCTACACCGTTATCTACTAAAGACTGATTTAAATGAGACCGCTACTTTATCTTAAGCGTTTATGTGATCATGCGCCATAGTCGCCACAGAGCGTATGTAATAAACTGCATTTCTAATTTAGCGTGATCGGAAGTTTACTTCTCATTGCCCACTCAAATCATCACTGTTCAACAGAGTCATTATGAAATCTCACTCACTCAAGAAAAAAATTCTGTTTTCTGTCGTCATTGCTCTTTCGCTGGTGATTGTCTTGCTGTCGTGGCAAAGCTACTCGAGCCAGAAGGCACTATTGCAGGAAAGTAGCTTGGAGCAAGTGCAGAGGCTAGGTAGTCAGCAGGCGCAAAATATCCAACAGTGGTTTGCCGCCCGTGAAAACATGATCAAAGCCTTAGGTTCACAACCATTGTATGAACCGTTAAATCCGTTAAAGCAAGCGCAAGTATCAGGCGGGTTTGAACTGACTTACTTTGGTTCAAACGATGGTGTGATGCATGATTCTGACCCCAGTATAAACCGTGATGGCTATGATCCTCGGAGCCGTGACTGGTACCGAGAAGCGATGAATCAAGGTGGATTCATTGTGACTAAGCCTTATATCGATGTGGCTTACAATATCTTAGTGGTGACTTTGGCTCAGCCAGCGGCGGGCGGTGTTGTGGGTGGTGACCTACCCATTGCAAGCTTAGTCGATGACATTAATAGCATGGAGCTTCCAGCAGATGGTTATGCCGTGCTAATGCATAAAGATGGCACTGTTATCGCTTATAAAGATGCGAGTAAGGCGATGCATCCGGCTTATGAAATTGATAATGATCTGTCTCGTGGACTGCCGAATATGAGCCGTTCGAGCAATGATTATGTTTCTGCTTACTTTGAACAAGAGGGGCGGGACAAGCTACTTTGGGGCGTGGATATTCCTGATTCAGATTGGGAGTTGATACTGGTGCTGGACAAGCAAACGCTAGAAGCGCCCTTGAGTTCGCTGCTGATGACTCAATTAGGTTTATCCCTTATCGTGTTGATCGCCAGTGTGCTGGCTATATCAGCCTTGATGAATGTTTTACTTGGGCCACTAACTAAGGTGTCTCAGGCGCTGGCTAAAATTGCTGATGGTAATGGTGACCTCACCCAGAGAATAGAGATTGAAAGTCGTGATGAAGTGGGATTACTTGCTGAGAGTTTTAACCGTTTTGTTGGCAGTCAGCATCAGCTAATCAGTCATATTCGTCAGCTAGCAACAGAGCTGGATTTAGACGCTGAGCGCAGTTTAAATACTAATCAGGCCTCAGTACATGAGCTACAAAGACAGCAGCAAGAAGTCACGATGGTTGCGACTGCAGTGACTGAAATGGCCTGTGCGACTCAGGAGATAGCCTCGAATGCAGAAAATACCGCCGCGGCTGCTCAGCAGTCATCAACGAGCAGTGAGCAGGGGCGAAATCAGGTCGATCAGACACGTAATTCAATTAACTCTTTAGCCAATGAGGTGACTTTAGCCACTGAAGTGATTGGTGAGTTGAGCCAACATGCGCAGTCTATTTCAGGTATTTTATCGACAATTCAAGGGATTGCCGAGCAAACTAACTTATTAGCGCTTAATGCGGCGATTGAAGCGGCACGCGCTGGTGAACAAGGGCGTGGTTTTGCTGTCGTTGCCGATGAAGTTCGTGTGCTGTCACGTCGAACTCAAGATTCAACGCAAGAGATCCATTCTACCATTGAGACGCTGCAAAAGATGACGGCGCGAGCAGTGGAGCTGATGGAAACAAGTCAAAAACTGGCAAGTAACAGTGTGAGTGATGCGGACAATGCAGCGCTTGCGTTAGAGGAGATCACTCAGGCTGTGTCGCTTATTTCTGATATGGCAGGCCAAATCGCAACCGCGGCTGAAGAGCAAACTCAGGTAACGAGTGAGATAACGCAAAATACCATCGCGATTAAAGATGTAACCGATGATATCACTAGCTCAGCTATGGATACTTTGGAACATGCGCGAGAGCTCAAGGAAAGAGCCAATGATTTAAACGCTAAGGTCGCCACTTTTATTCTATAAAGTGTTATTAGCAAAATCTTTATACTGATTGGTATTAGATGAGCCCGCATTGGGCTCATCTTTTACTCTTTTGTATCAATCATCGACATGACTAAAGGCTTCTGCCACGTTTTTGCAGATGGTCTCCCGAATCCACTTATGCCCCGGTTCTTCATTGTTCCTTTCATGCCAGAGTAATACATAAGCGAGTGGCATAAACTCGAAGGGCAGCTCCAGCTCTACCAGTGGGTAGAATTTTCTGGCGTGTCTGGCGAAACTGGAAGGTAAAGTAAAAATCAAATCGCTATGGGCACATACACTTGCGGCCCCATAGAAATCCGATACTGTAGTACTTAGCTGACGCCTGTGTCCGAGGTCAGCGAGGTGATAATCCAATGCCCACCACTCATTACCTTCACAGCGCACTTGTACATGGAACATTTCTAGGTACACCTGCATATCCCATCTCCCCGAAGCCACAACGGCAATAATCGGATGATTTTCTCTGACAAGGCAGATTTGGTGATCGGTAAAGAGGGTTTTATGGGCAATACCAGCAGGCAGGTTATCTATCTGTAGCGCAGATTGTGAATGTAGATCTCTCCCCGAGATCCCAAAGTCTATTTGGCCTTTTTGGAGCCCTGTCATCGAGCTTTCAATCCAGCCATAAGTGTCCAGTTTGAGGTTCGGTGCGTTATTAAGTATAGGGCCGATAAAGTAGGGCAGAAGAGTTTCATAGGCACTCTCGACCATCGCAAAGGAAAACTGACGTGTACTTGCCGCAGGAACGAAGCCAGGAGGCTGAGTGAGCTGATATAGCCCATGTAACATGCTCGGTAACTTTTGACTTAACTGCATAGCATGTGCGGTGGGTTTTAGGCCATGAGCGGTGCGAATGAATAAAGGATCGCCCAGAGATTCCCGCAAGCGATGTAAGCTTTTACTCAAGGCTGATTGACTGACATGAAGCCGACTTGCTGCTCGAGTGACACTCTGCTCTTCAAGCAGAACCTGTAGGATAACAAGTAGGTTTAAGTCTATTCTGGCCAGATTATCTAAATTCATTAGATATTCCTAAAAGGAAATTCATTCCTGAAATAATACCATTTCTGTTCATATCATGGGTGAGCTAAAATGGCCTCAATTAAATAATGTTCCATCTTGAGAGAAACCATGCGCCGTAATTTGTTACCTATTCTAATGTCTATGGTGGTGTTAAGCCCTTTAGCCATTGATATTTATCTGCCCTCTATGCCTGTCATGGCTGCGGAGTTTGCGGTTTCCGCCAGTGAAATACAGTCAACCTTGGTACTTTTCCTGTTTGCCATGGGAATTGGTCAGATAGCGATAGGACCATTAGCGGATCGTTATGGTCGTCGTCCAATCGCACTTGGCGGTATTTTGCTCTATATCGCCAGCAGCATATTGGCTTCGGTTGCGATGGAGTTCCATTGGTTACAGATAGCCAGAGTGTTACAGGGGCTGGCAGCTTGCTCAACATCAATTGTGGTGTTTAGTGCAGTTAGAGACTGCTTTACGCCTAAAGAGAGTGCTCGCTACTACAGTTACCTTAACGGCATGATTTGTGTGATCCCTGCCTTGGCCCCGACATTAGGAGGCTTACTCGCATTGCAGTTTGGTTGGCGTTCAACCTTCGTGTTCATGACACTTTACGCCATCGTGATGATGATTGTTGTCGGATACCGATTACCTGAAACTCGCCCTGCGAATACGGTAATGACAGGCCCTCTTTATCGTTGGTCGCGTTATAAACCAGTGCTTATTGAGCCACACTTTGTCTTCTATGCTCTTTGTTGTATGGCGGGTATGGCCTCCATTTTAAGTTATGTTTCTTATGCACCTGTTTGGCTTATTGATCATTTAGGTGTATCTGAATTGACCTTCAGCGGGCTGTTTGGTCTGAACGCTGTTGTGAATATCATTGCTTGTTTTGCGGCTCCTATGGTGATCAACAAAATAGGCAACCGACCCACCGTAATCGTGGCACTCTCAACCATGTTGGTATCAGCTTTGGCGCAAGTACTATTGCAAGGTGTTGGACCGACACAAGGTCTGATGGCTGCCTTTAGCTTTATGCTGCCTATGATGTTGCTTTGTATTGGTTTTGCTCTTTTGCTTGGACCTGCGACTAGCATGGCTTTGGCAGCTTTCGGTGAGCGAGCTGGCACTGCGACCGCGATATTAGGCTTTATACAAATGAGTGGGGCGTCACTGCTTGTTGGTCTAGTGCAGCAAACGGAGCTAACGGCACCTTATGCGGTAGCGCTAGTCATGGGAGGCTTGATGACAAGTTTATTGATTATGATGGCCATGTCTCGCTTTGATCATTGGCATCAAGAGCAATATGCGCATTAAGGCTTAATTTGAGAATTAGTATTACAACCTGACCGAAACACCCTTGCCCGCTGACTGCTAACCACAGAAGGCGGGCTTTTTTATGGAAGAACTGGTCAAGTGATACGATTAAAAGCGCGCGTTAGCGGAGATCCCGATAAGTAAGCCATCAGCCAAACCATCACCGTCTAAACCAAATTGTTTTGCAACGCTAAACTTAGCCGCAAAGTGCTGAGATATTTGCCACCAATAGGCGGTGGTGATGGCGTATTCATGGCTGGTGTCATCAATAGAATACCGGTCAGAATTCTCTGCTCTAATGTACTCGGCATCAGTATCGTACTGACTCCAAATATAATTTGCGCCAACAGACCAAGCTTTATTGATGTACCAATCAGCTGAAAGCTTGACTGTATTGCTATTTGTTTTACCTGATTTTTTGAAGTCTTCATAAACGGAATTCGTGGTGTTCGACTTGTATTCTTGATCAAAGTAACTCCAGCTTGCCAGTAAGTCTAAACCTGAAGATGACGCGAGTGGGATGAAGCTGTGCATTGCGATTGAGTACAATTGGTAATCGGAGTCATCGCTATAGCTATAGGAATACTCAGGCGAACTAAATGATTGAGTATCTGATGTTGAGCTGGTTTGATATGAAAAAGAAATCTCAGAAGTTGCATTAAAGAAGTAGCCAATATGTGCCTCATATTCGACAATGTCATCTACTGAAGGGGCAACATCGAAGCCATCATTGCCAAGATCAATTCTGTTATATTGCGCACCAATAAACCAATTTGAGTCAAAAACATAAGTGCCATCAACTTGATAAGCAACAATATCTGTAACGACTGCTATTTGTGCATATTGGGCACCGATATTAGACTCTTGTGCAAGAAATCCACTGAGTGCATAGGGGCCTTTCTCTGCGTCCACAGGGTTGAAGTAATAACGATAATCTACGTTCCATAAGCCATCATCGAAGCCGTCAGTATGAGTACCGAAAGTGAGGTTCGCCTCATGCTGGAATGTGTTACTGAGATCGGTTTCCGTGGTTGCACTTACATAAGGTGCTACAAGCCCTAATAGTATTGCGAACGAGAGGGAGTTGGTGTTCATTATTCATCCTTGAAGTTGATCAATTATTTAAGGCCTTGCTAAACCTTTGATAAAATGTAGTTATATCTATTTTTAGGAGTGTAATACTATGGGTGTTATCAAGTAAAGTCTTAATTGTTAACTATTGGTTGCGCAGGGCTTTTCAGTTACATTGTTTCATCATAATAATGTAAACTAGCAGCACTATTAATTCGTAAAGTCATGTCTTGTGTCTCGTCCTAATTGTCCTCAATGTCATTATCCGTTAACGGCCTGCTTATGTGCGAGTATCGAGCCTATGACGGTTTCTACTGAACTGATCGTGCTGCAAGATCCCAGTGAAGTAGGGCACGCCAAAAACAGCGTCCGTTTGATGGCATTAGTGATCCCAGAAACTCGTGTCTACGTGGGTGAGTCACCAGATGATTTTAAGTCATTACGCCAGTACCTTGATTGCTGTACTAAGCCAATCTATTTAGTTTACCCGTCGGATAACAGCTCTGATGTCATGGATACCCAGCTTGAGAATCAAGTGGTGCTGTTATTCCTTGATGGCACCTGGCGAAAAGCCTATAAGTTACTGCAGCTAAACCCTTGGTTACAAGGTTATCCTGCACTGCATCTGGACTTAGAGTCTGCTTCCAATTACAAGATCCGCAAAGCCAGCAGAGCAGACAGTTTATCGACCTTAGAGGCGGCAGCGATGATGTTGAAGTCTATTGAACCGGAGCTGAAGGTGTCACCATTAACCAATGCCCTTGAGGCGATGGTTCAGCAACGTATTCAGTCAATGCCTGCTGATGTGAGAAAGCGCTATGAGTCGTGATAGTTTAGGGATTAGCTTTTTTGTGAACTCTATCCATGAGCGATGATTGAAATAACATTTCGATCACGCTTATGTAAGACAAAATAGTGTTTAATGTATATGAATCATCTGTTGTACAGATGGTGTGAAAGCTGTGTTAGTTCACTGTCCATGCAGGGAGGCAGTGCCTATCGATAATTGATAGGTCTAACATAGCTTTCACTGTCAGTTATCGATTAACTTCCCACTTCGATATCATTAGCATTTTATAGATTATCCGACATGAACTGTGAGGCGTCTTTGGGGTGTCCGAAGAAGTAACCTTGTCCAAAACCTTTGCCCATCTGCTCTAATATATCTTTCTGCTGTTGCGTCTCAATTCCTTCGATAACAAAGCTGATATTCAGTGCTTGCGCCAACTGTATCATGGCTTGGCATAACTCTTTACCTTGAGGTTCACTCAGTCTTTGAGCAAAGCCAGCGTCTATTTTCAAGCAGTCGATAGGAAGGTTACCCAACTTACTGAGTGAGGAGAGGCCCGCACCAAAATCATCGATGGCGATGCTCACACCAAGCTCCTTTAGAGCCAATAATGTTTGTGTGACCGCTTCAGGCTGTCTTAACAATGCCAGCTCTGTAATTTCGAGCATTAAGGCTTCTGCAGGCAGTTTACTTTGGTTTAATACCTGAGTGACTTGTTGGACAAAGTCATGATGCTCCAATTGCATGGGAGATACATTGACGCAAACCTTTAACTCTGGATTATCTTGTCGCCATTGCACCATCTGGGTACAAGCAAGCTCTAGCACCCATTGACCAATAGAGATCAAAAGGCCCGTTTCTTCGAGTAGCGGCACAAAATCACTGGCGTCTATAATTTCCCCATCAGGTCTGTGCCATCTGAGTAGGGCTTCAGCCCCAATGACGGAGTGACATTCAAGGTCGACGATGGCTTGGTAGGCGAGTTTAAACTGATCTAGGTTATGGGCATGACGCAGTTCGCTCAAAGTATGGAGTTTCTGCTCAGCCTCCTGATGCATTTTTTTATCATAAAAGCGTAAATGCGTTGGACTGATTTTAGCGCTGTACATGGCTGTGTCAGCGAGACTTAATAGTTTATTGGCTTGTTCACTGTGTTCAGGGAATAGGGCGATTCCTATACTGGTGCCTAAATACAGTTTTTGATCATCGATCTCGAAGGGAGTGTCAAACAGTGACATGATCTGCTTAGAGAGTTCTTCAACTTCAGCTCGGTTATTACATTTCTGAACAATAAGCGTGAATTCATCTCCACCTAGACGGGCAATGTCGGCGTTTTCGATACAACTGGCTTCTAATCGCGCCGAGACGAGTTGGAGAACCTTGTCACCAGTGGCATGACCGAAGCAGTCATTGATGTTTTTAAACCCATTGAGATCGAGAAACATCACTGCACCCAATGTATCAGGGTGTGCTTTAGTTTGCTTAATGGCTTGATTTAGCAGCTTGATCAGGTGAAAACGATTGGGTAAACCGGTAAGCGTGTCATACATGGCCTGTTCGGTTAACTGGGTTTCTAATTCTTTCTTTGAGCTAATGTCACTAAAGATGGTGACATAGTAAAGCTTATCTTGGGTCGAGATCTTACGGCAGCTTTTCCAGGCTGGGAACGTTGAACCATCGGATCGTTGTTTCCAGACTTCACCTTGCCAACTCCCCCTTTCTTGAAGCGCGCTAATGAATTCACGCTCTTCATTGGGGCGATTATAGATGTTGATCAGATCGGTACTGCTATTGAGTAGTTGTTCTGTGCTGTACTCGCAAATACGACACATGGCTTTGTTCACTGCAATAATCTGATGAGCTGCATCTGTGATATACACAGCTTCAGCATTGTCTTCTAATATCGTCGACATTAACTCTTTCGGTAAGGTATCAAATCCATTACTTAGACGAGGTCTGGTGTGGCTTCGCCTATTTTTTGATTCAAATTGGGCGACAAGTACATCTTGGAGGCCGAATTTGAAAGGAAATAGGGTGACTTTAGTCGGCAGATCATCGCCTTTTTGGCTGATATACTGCCAATTAAACTCAGTTATTTCACCTTGTAATGCTTGCCCAATCATTTGGCGTGTATATTCTACACTGCTTCTGCCTGATGATTGAATACGAGGAGAGAAGTCACTGGGACTAGCATGAATAAAGCTATCGACTTGAGCTTGAAAATAAGCGAGTGCAGCAGGATTTGCACCGATGAATTGATCGTCTTGAATTAAAGCCAAAGGGAGTGAATGATCTGCTTTCAACCAAATGTTGAGTTGATCAGTTAAGTTTTGTTTATGTGAATTGAGTCTAGACAACAAAATGGGCCAGGGCTCCATTCTTATACTCCCTAGTGACGTGTCCTGTTTCCTATTCTCTGGAAATTTAGACCTGAGTTCAGTGATGGATGTATCTTATTTATTAAAATAAAATTGATTTAGTGTTAAAACTACCCTGATTCCTTCTGTATGACAAATAGGAAAGGTTATTTTATATCGGTATTTTCGATAGCTGAGTTGCTATAAACGTATTTTGTAGATAAAAGATGATGTATTCAGTGCCGAGTTAGCATAGTGTGCTAATTATTTGTTTGAGAGCGGGTTTTCAGTTAAGAGTTTACTAAGTTCAAGATTATATTAATATTTAGAGATAATTTAGGAGAGGAAGATGGAATTTTCAATTAGTAAGCAGATTAAATATATCTCTATTTTGGCTTGTGTTGGCGTATTATTTTCAAATTTGCTGCAAGCAAAGGATGGATTAAGTTTAAGTGAAAAAGCAGAGGCAGCAGATAAACTATCTAAAACTTTGGAGCAGGAACAGTTACAAAAAGCACGTGATGCAGCAGGGGAAACTTTGGCGCGTGAACGAAAGATATTAAAAAAGCAGCAAAACGGTGACTGGGAGTCTGAGCAAAGAGAGAAAGCGCAGACACAGTTTAAAGAACGTGAGTCACGGGAAGATAAATACCTTAGGCAAGCTAAAGAAGCGGCGGTTAAAGAACGAAAAATACCTAAACCCTAATCCCTAAATCATAAGCAGTTGGAAATATTTTGAGTCTATGTCCCTTATGTCAGTGTGATGCTCTGTCCCATTTTGATGAAGATAATAAGAGAGTGTACCTGCGGTGTAGTCAGTGCCATCTCGTGGTGGTGCCACAAAGATACCTACTTTCCGATGAAGATGAGAAGATCACTTACGATCAACACCGAAATGATCCAGACGATATTAGGTATCGGCATTTTCTGGGAAGAGCCGTTAATCCGTTGTTGGCACAGTTACCTAAACATGCCCAAGGGTTAGATTTTGGCTGCGGTTCGGGCCCGACTATCAGTGTGATGGCTGCAGAGGCTGGTATCACTATGAATAATTATGATCTGTATTACCATCATGTCCCCGAAAATCTAGCACGCAGTTACGATTTCATTACCATGACAGAGGTGATAGAGCATATTGCTGATGCCCGCTCTTTACTGAAACAACTGAACACCTTGCTTCACGCGGGTGGGATTTTAGCGGTAATGACTAAATTGGTAGAGCAGAAACAAGTGTTCAATCAGTGGTACTACAAAGGCGATCCAACCCATATCTGTTTCTATTCAATTGAAACCTTTGAGTGGATAGCTCAACATTTTGATTGGCGTTTAGAAGTGATCGATACCGACGTAGTGTTTTTCCATAAAAATTAATGCTTGGGCTCCCCTTCAACTTGAGAGCTCTTTTATTTTTTCGAACATCCCTTCACACTAATCCTCAAGATCTTTACTGACAGTAAAAGCTGTCAGTACTTACTTACAAACTTATCTCTTCCTTACCCTTGATTTTATTTCCAATATGCCATCTGATAGGGTTTGAATTTTAATCTGTACTTGTTTTAACCATTTATTCTGTAGGGTTAGAAAGTTAACAATTCAACAATAATAACAATCATAGGGATGAAAATGATGAACAGATCATACATGGTCAAGGCATCTAAGTGGGTATTGGCAGGGGTTATCGCCTCCTCAAGTTCTTTTATGGCTCAAGCGGGATCGACCATTGACGTTAAACAACTATCACTAGATGTTGAACCGAGTGTCATTGAATGGCGCCGAGATCTGCATCAGCACCCAGAGTTATCTAATCGAGAATTTCGAACCAGCAAAGTGATCAAACAACATCTAGAGTCTTTAGGCTTAGAAGTCAGAGCGGGTATTGCGCATACCGGTGTTGTTGCGATTTTAAAGGGAGGCATGCCGGGTCCCTTGATTGCGCTTCGTGCGGATATGGATGGTTTGCCGGTGACAGAAGAGGTGGATCTGCCTTTTGCATCTAAAGCGACAGACACCTATAGAGGGCAAGAGGTTGGTGTGATGCACGCCTGCGGTCACGACACACACGTCGCGATATTGATGGGGGTTGCCCAGAATTTGGTAAAAGTGAAAGATCAGTTAAAGGGAGATGTCATGTTTATCTTCCAGCCAGCAGAAGAAGGTGCGCCAGCTGGCGAAGAGGGAGGGGCTGAACTCATGCTGAAAGAGGGACTTTTTGCTGACAGGAAGCCAGAAAAGATATTCGGACTGCACGTTACCTCAAGTATGCCAACAGGCATGATAGGTTTACGAGCGGGGCCAGCGATGGCTAGTGAGGACTCATTTACTATCAAAGTCAGCGGTAAGCAGACTCATGGTTCTCGTCCTTGGAATGGGGTCGATCCTATTGTCGCGTCAGCGCAGATTATCAACGGAGTTCAGACCATCATCAGCCGTCAGGTTGATGTAACCGCAGCACCAGCCGTGGTGAGTTTTGGTGCGATAAATGGTGGTATACGCTCGAACATTATTCCTGATGAAGTGGAGCTTATTGGCACAATACGTACCTTCGATCAGGATATGCGCGCAGACATTAAGTTAAGACTTGCTAACACGGCAACCATGATTGCAAAAAGCATGGGCGCTACTGCTACGACGCAGATAGATCAGGGGTATCCAGTTACTGTGAACGATGTGCAGCTGGTGGCTGAGATGAAACCTGTATTAGCTGATATCGTCGGCGAACAGATGCTGATTGAACCTGGGCTTATCACTGGAGCGGAAGATTTTTCCTATTACGCGCTGGAAACACCGGGTCTATTTTTCTTTTTAGGTGTGACTCCAGCAGGAACCGATCATAAAACGGCTGCGAGTAACCACTCACCTCGCTTCTATGTCGATGAAAGCGCATTGGTGGTTGGGGTAGAGGCATTGACAAAACTTGCGGTGACCTCGTTGCAGTAAAGTTTTAGTGAAGACTACGTATTTTATTGAAAGCAGTGATTAAAGTTAGGGAGAGACTGATGTTCAGTAGATTAACTGGGCTGGTGATGGCAACGGGGCTAATCTTTGCCTCAACTGCCGTACAGGCCACTGAAGCGAAAGATATATCCAGCTTTACGCTAGATAATGGAATGAAAATAATGGTGTTGGAAGACGCTTCAATTCCAAACGCGAATATGTACCTATTCTGGAAGGTGGGATCCCGTAACGAAGTGCCGGGTATCACCGGTATTTCACACTTCTTTGAGCATATGATGTTTAACGGCTCGGCTAAATATGGTCCCAAGATGTTTGATCGCACCATGGAAGCCGCAGGTGGGGCAAATAACGCGTATACCACTGAAAATTTAACGGTATATACAGATTGGTTCCCCTCGAATGCCATCGAAACTATTTTCGATCTTGAGGCCGATCGCATCGCGAGTTTAGATATCGATGCCAAAATGGTGGAAAGTGAGCGTGGTGTTGTTGCATCAGAGCGTACCACTGGATTGGAAAACTCAAACTGGAGAACGCTGCAAGAAGAGATAAAAGGTGTCGCATTTAGGGCGCATCCTTATAGCTGGTCTGTTATTGGTCATGAGTCTGACATTGAAGCTTGGAGCTTGGATGACTTGGTTCAATATCATAAAACCTACTACGCTCCAAACAATGCGGTTGTGGTTATTGCAGGTGATGTAAAGCTGGCGGAAGTGAAAGCGTTGGCCGATAAATACTTTGCTCCAATTCCTGCGCAAGCACCGCCTAAAGCGATTAAAACTGTAGAGCCTTTACAAAAAGGAGAGCGTCGCGTCTTTGTGCAAAAAGCTTCGGTGAGCACGCCGAATGTGATGTTGGCTTATCATGTGCCTGCTACATCTCATGCAGATTATTACGCACTGGATCTTCTCGCTACTATTTTAGCGACAGGCAATAGTTCGCGTCTTTATCAATCACTGGTCGAGAAACAACTCGCTCTAGGAGTTGAAGCGTATTTGCCAATGACGCTAGATCCTAATCTCTTCTATGTGATGGGAGTGGCAAATCCAGGGGTGACAGCCAAGGAGCTGGAACTCAACTTGATTACTGAGATAAATAACATTGCCCGTGTAGGAGTCACCGAAGAGGAGCTTGAGAAAGTACAGAATATTAAGTTGATGAACTTCTATCGTTCGATGGAAACGATTAACGGCAAGGCCAATACCATCGGCACTTATGAGCTCTACTTTGGTAGTTTCGATAAGCTCTTTAATGCGCCAGAGGCTTACAACAAGGTGACGCCTGCTGATATTCAGCGAGTCGCACAAACTTACTTACGCCGTGCCAACCGTACCGTTGCCGTTTTAGCCGCCACAGAGGAAGCTGATGAATGAACACATTAACTCATCTATCTAATCGTTCAAATAAGCTGATGGCTGCCATGGCCTTAGGCGGGATGCTGATGTTGTCAGCTTGTGCGAACACCCCTCCGAGTCAAGTGGTCGAAACAGGGAGCTTTAGTGTTCCAGCCTATGAGCAGTATGTGCTTGATAATGGCTTAACCCTTTATCTTATGCCGCAAAAAGAGGTGCCATTAATTACCGTCAACGCCGTTGTAAGGGCGGGTGCGATTAATGATACGACTGCCGGTGTGGCAAGCATGACGGCACAAAGTTTGTTACTGGGAGCGAAAGGAAAAAGTAAAACTGAGATTGAGCTTATGGTTGATTTCTTAGGCGCTGCTATCAATGCCGATGCAGGTAAAGAGGGCAGCTATCTTGAAGCGGATTTTATGGCTAAAGACAGCGATATTATGCTGCCATTAGTGCAAAGTCTGCTGTTGTCTCCCGATTTTGATAAGGAGGAGTTTGATAAACTTCGCCAGCGTCAAATTGCAGGTCTATCTCAGGCTAAAGAGAGCCCACGTTCAGTGATTAGCCGTTATTTTGATAAGCTGATATTTGGTGAGCATCCCTACGGCAATACCAGTTCTGGTAATAGTCGCTCATTAGCAGAACTTGAGATTTCTCAATTAAGGGCTTTTCATAAGAGTTACTATCAGCCATCTAATACTGCAATTACCTTGGTGGGGGACTTCGACGTGCCTCAAATGAAGGCTAAATTGGAGCAGTTGTTTGGTGAGTGGAAAAATGTTGAGCTGATAGCCAAGGCTGACCTTGATTCAGCAAAATCCAAGTTAACTACGAGTAAGGTGTTGTTAGTCGATAAAAGCGATGCCATAGAAACAACGTTTCTTATCGGAGGCAAAGGCGTTGCCAGAGACAACCCTGATTATGTTGGCTTACAGGTCATTAATACCATCTTAGGAGGCCGATTTACCTCATGGTTAAATGATGAACTAAGGGTGAATGCGGGTCTGACCTATGGTGCTCGTTCTGGGTTTATCGCTTACTCAGAAGGTGGCGTATTTAGGATCAGCACGTTTACCAAATCGGAAACGACCAAGGAGACCATAGAGCTGGCTTTAGCAACCTACGCCAGATTGTGGGAGGTCGGTATTGATCAAACGACATTAGATTCGGCCAAAGCTTATGTAAAAGGTCAGTTTCCACCTAAGTATGAAACCAGTGGTCAGTTAGCAGGTTTACTTTCCGACATGTATTTATATGGTTTTGATGACCGTTTTATCAATGACTTTCAATCAAATGTTGATGGTTTGTCTTTAGGGGAAACGAAAAGATTAATACGTGACTACTTTCCTCAGCAAAATCTACAGTTTGTCTTGATTGGTAATGCGGAAAAAATCGCTGAAGTGGCCAGCGAATATGGAGAAGTGACTCAGGTTGATATACAGGCCATAGGCTTCGGAGGTTAACCCTTGTTTGCTCAGTCTACCTGCTGCAAATAAGCTTGTTAGAGACTTGGAAATTGTAATGATTACAAGTCTCTTTATTTTTAAATTTTATTCCCTTTCGCATCTTAGGTCTCCTTTCATTTTTGCTTTGCTGTTCTACACTTTATGCAAAGGGATGTGAGATTGGAGATTGGTGTGGTGACTAAGAGTTCAGAGGGAACGTTTGAGAATACGAATGGTTCCGACATGGATGATACCGTTGATTGGTGTCATGTCCGAGAAAGTATAAAGGTAATAATATTAGCCATGGCGCAGATAGAGCTGTCATTAACTGATGGTGAGCACAATGTCACCAGTCTGGGGGCACTGTTTACCGATATGGCAGAGCACTTAGGTGAGGTTAATGATTTCCTGTCTACGCAGAGCAATACCCCTGTTCTAGTGATGGCACATAGTACCATTCTGGTCGATAAAGTGAACGAGGGAGTGGTTGCTTTTCAGTTCTATGATCGTATTTCGCAGCGTCTACAACATGTGATCATGGGTTTGGCTTTGATGGAAGAAGTGCTAAACAGTAAAGAGCGCAGAATATCGCCTGAAGCATGGCAGAAACTGCAAGATAGGATTCAGGATAGTTATTCACTTGACTGCGAAAGGAAAATGTTCGAGCTTCTACTGAAAGGTACGCCTGTTAGTGAAGTATTAGAGCAATATAAAGAAGAACATCAAAAAACCACAGAGGATGATATTGAACTGTTTTAAGTATGGGGTATTTTTTTGTCTATTTTTACCCATTACAACATGGGCCGAGAGAGCCAATTTTAGTGAGTTTTGCAGTGCGCTCGACGGTCAATGGCAGGGCAGTTCAGCTAAGTTAAAACAGAAACCGATACAAACTCATGTCAATGCAGTCTGTTCCGATGATAAGCGTCAGCTGATCTTAACGGTTAACCCCAGCGCAAAACATCCATTTAGTGAAACATGGTGGTTTAGAGTTCGAGGTGATTCTACCTTTTTGATCTATTTCGACGGTGTCGATGAAGATAAGGAGCAGGAGTTTAGCCTTTACGTTAATCAAGGTAGTTATTCGTTATTAGGTGAAGGCAAGTTGAACAGACGCCCAGCGCTTATTCAACTGAGGTTCGATGCTAAAGAATTTGGATGGCTTTGGCTGCAAAATATGCAGTATCTGGATGACGACAGTGATCGTTATCTTTTTTATCGAGGGATCGAGATGATCCCTGTTGCAAACTAGTGTTGCTGCCCCCTAATTATACCGCCCCTTCGAATCCTATTTGTCTCCAAGCTTCATAACTAATAATCGCAACCGCATTGGACAAGTTTAAACTGCGGCTTGATGGTGTCATGGGAATTTTAAGACGTTGGCTGGTTGGTAAAGACTCGATAATCTCAATAGGTAATCCACGGGTTTCAGGCCCAAAGAGCAATACATCTTCTTTCTCAAAATTCAGCTCAGTGTGCGGACGACTGCCTTTGGTAGTACAAGCCATAATGCGCTTGCCTTCCATCGCTTCAAGAAATGCCTCGAAATTTTTATGGTGAGTGACATTGGCCAAATCTGCATAGTCTAACCCTGCACGGCGCAGCTTCTTATCTTCTAAATCGAAACCTAATGGCTCAATCAAATGCAGTTTGCAGCCGTTATTAGCGATTAATCGGATGATATTACCGGTATTCGGAGCGATTTCGGGTTCGTAAAGCGCGATATGAAACATGCTGGCCTGCCTAAATAATAAAGAGCCGTGATTATACGGTAAAAAATGAAGCAGCGGAAAACTTCAGTGAGGCGAGTCGTGATTATGGGGCTTAGTAATATACCGCATCGATGTTTACGTCTATATTCCAAATGATGAATACAGCACTCGTTCAAAGGCAGTCTTAATGGATCTCGCTAAACTCTCTCGGATCAGCATGAAGCACCTGATCACTCTACATGTGATGTTAGATACCTTAAGTGTGACTGTAAGTGCTGAGCGTTTATGCCTGAGTCCATCTTCGGTGAGTAAAACCCTTGCCCAGTTAAGACTCAGTTTGAATGACGAGCTCTTTTACCGTCATGGCAACAAGCTGGTGGCCACACCTTTAGCCCGTCGTTTAGGACCGGGCGTGCACCAGATTATCAATGATATGAATCAAATCATCACCCAAGAAACTTTTAATCCAGCTCACTATGAGGGACGTTTCTCCCTAGCCATGCGTGAGAGTACCTTTGAACTATTGGCGGTAAAATTGAGCGCCCATGTCCTTAATTTAGCTCCCTATATTCGCTTAGATATCTGCTCTAAAGATACCGTAGGTTTCGATGGTTTAGTGAAGGGGGCGTTGGATTTCATTATATTGCCCCACGATTTAAGCCAGCCGCCTATTTCACGCAGTGAACTGGTATGGGAAACTTTGATTAACGATGAGATGGTTTGCTTGATGAATCCAGAACATCCATTAGCTACTCAAACAGTAATGACTCTGGATAATTACTTAGATTATAGCCATATTGGTATTGCTGACGCTGATCTGAATACCCCATTTTTTGAGATGTTACTGGCTCAACAGGCCTACAATAGGGTGGTGCCTATATCAGTACCTGATTTTGGCTGTGCCGCCTTGATGTGTCATCACAGTGAGCTTTTGTTTACCTGTTCTCGCCGCTGGGCTGAATCAGCACTTCAGGCGCGAGGGTTAGTGACTAAAGCGTTACCACTTGATTATGGCGAAGTGGCCTATAGCCTTGTGTGGCACAGGCAGAGTATGAATGATCCCGCACACCGGTGGTTGTATGAGCAGATAGTAGCGTTTACCACACAAGAATTTGGCAGCCTTCGAATGAAGGTTTAATTTACATTTATTGATGAATGTCCGATTGTATTGTTATTTGATGGGGTCTTTGAAAGTCTCACCTTCATTGCAGTTTATTGTCTCCAGCAGGGGAAGATGTCGTTTATTCAGTTAGACCTTGTAGTGAATAACTTTTATATATGTGACTTTAATGCTCATAAGTAGCGTTAACGATTTAAAGGTCCTGTTTTAACAGCATTTAAACGTAAAAAAATAAAAGTTTGACGTGGGTCACATTATTTTGCTAGTGTGAAGTTAGCAGTTTAGGTCGGGGTTTTCATTGATATAACGAAGACTCAATCAACTGGGAGTTCGACATTAGCCCGCTACGCTGGCTGAGCCGGATTCGACAGTGCTGAGGCATTGCTATTAGAAGCTTCGACCGGACTACTTTTCAATCCGAGTTATGTAGAACACTATCGGATACAACTAAAGGCCCTTACAGGTAACTTTAGTAAGCCTAACAAATCTATATTTGTGTTAGGCAGAAAAACAAAAAAGCATCCCACAGGGATGCTTTTTTTTGCTTGAAATAATCTGATACCAATCAGTATAAGAAGTTGATCTACTCAGAGTGTTTTTTGCAAACTAGTTCAAGGCGAATGGATGACATAATGGTTGTTCCCTTGTGAGTTCATTCAACGCAG
>OJDH01000233.1_pt1 | contig 36120 bp, 33 predicted proteins | sample 1592761 | NCBI WGS metagenome assembly OJDH01 (sample SAMN05416855, study PRJEB24817) | seawater metagenome | isolation source: Sea water | place: Canada:Atlantic | collected 2013-11
CTCGGTCTCGTGGGCTCGGAGATGTGTATAAGAGACAGGCAATGGCCAGCGCCCATTAAGCCAACCAGAAATGCGCCAGTGACACTGTAATCAATCAAGATGCTTTGACTTTGTGTCGGTGGATTGGCTTTGAGGCTTCGCTTTCGATTCATCTTCATCAAAGAGAATTGAGACACTTTGTCTATCTAGATCGTCAAATTGCTCTGATTTTACAGCCCAAAAGAAGATGCCAATGGCAATGATCACGAATAACATCGCGATGGGAATTAATACATAAATAATACTCATAAACGAACCTTTAGAAGTCGTAGACTGTTAGCGACAACAATGAGTGAACTGACCGACATTCCTAAGGCAGCAATGTAAGGTAATACATGGCCTGTAACCGCCAAGGGGATTATAAACAGGTTATATCCGAGCGCCCAATACAAATTTTGCTTAATTATTTTATCGGTTAATTTTGCGACATGTACCGCATCATTAAAGCGTGATAATTGATCCCCAAGCAGAATGAGATCGGCACTGTTTTTGGTTATAGCAGAACCGCTGCCCATTGCAACTGATAGGTTAGCTCCTGCAAGTACAGGCGCATCATTTATACCGTCACCAAACATCGCAATCGAATGCGTTGACTGTAATGATTGAACAAGGCTGAGCTTATCTTGCGGCTTGAGCCCTTTATGCACATTACTAATTGCCACTCTTCGTGCAATATCATCAACATGGGAGGAGCTATCACCACTGGCAATGCTGACCATGCAGCCATTGTCTTTGAGGAGCTTAATCGTTGCGACGGCATCTTCTCTAATGGCATCCACCAATGTGAATTTAGCCATAAGCTCCGTATCTTTAACTAAATAGACGGCTAAAGTCAGATCGTTCTCCATCCCAATAAATTCAGCACTACCGATCCGATATTGTACACCATTGATTGAACCGACTAATCCAGCTCCCACAACACTCTGTTGCTCACACACTTGAATGGCATGATTACGATAAGGCTCAAATGCTTTAGCAATAGGATGTAACGATGCACTCTCCAGCGCTGCGGCGAGTGATAAGACATCTTCCCTACAACTATCGTTATACAGCGCAATATCATCAATCGTTAGCGTGCCACAAGTCAGAGTGCCAGTTTTATCAAACACCACATGATCAATCTTAGTGAGTTTTTCAAACACACCTGGCTTACGAACAATAACCCCAATGCGAGTAAAAATGCCTGTTGCACACGTTACCGCAGTTGGCGTGGCTAACGCTAATGCACAAGGGCAGGTAGCCACTAACACCGCTAACGTGACCCAAAAAGCATCTTCAGGCCAATAGATGCGCCAAACAATGTAGGTCAGCAGGGCTATAATCAGGATAGTCCAAGTGAAATAGTTCGAGATGGTATCGACATAAAGCGCCACTTTCGGCTTGTTGTTTGATGCAGCTTCCTGCAAACGAATAATTTCGGCAACGAGTTGATCTTGACCAATTGCCGACACCTCAATCTTAATAGGGTGGTCAACATTGATTGTCCCTGCGAACACCTCATGCGTAAGCAATTTCATTACAGGCATCTGCTCACCAGTCAGCATCGCTTCATTAATGCAGCTGTAGCCTTCTATGATCACCCCGTCAGCAGCAATCACTTCACCGGGTTTAACCAAGATGATGTCGCCGACCTTAAGCCCTTTTGCTGCGACCTCTTTATTACCTGTTGGCAGTACAAGCTGTGCAATAACCGGGATCAATTTATGCAAGTTACTGGAACTTACAGAGGCCTTTTGTCTGGCATTTTGCTCGAAATAGCGCCCAAGCAGAAGAAAGAAGGTAAACATACTAACGGATTCGAAATAGACTTCACCATTGCCATTGACTGTTGCAATACAACTGGCGACATAAGCGCCCAATATGGCGATAGAGACAGAGACATCCATGTTTAATCGCCCGCTGAACATGGAGCGAATCGCACTAAAATAGAATGGTTGTGCGGAATAGAACACAACTGGGGCGGCAAAAATCATGCTAACCCATCGAAAGTAATCACGGTATTCGACATCGAGATCGGAAAAGAAATCAGCATAAAGGACAAGAGCGAACATCATCACCTGCATGGTCGCAAAACCTGCAAGGCCTAACCTGAGTAGGAATTTACGACTATTGTCTTTACTCTGTTTCTCTTGTTCATCGACTTGATAAGGTGCTGCTTGATAGCCAATTTGGCTTATCTGATTGAGAATGTCACTCAGCTTAATCTCACTTGTAACCCAACTGACTTGTGCACGTTCTGTCGTCGTATTTACCTGTATTGATGTGATCCCAGCGACATGTTTTAGTTTATGTTCAATCAGCCAAGCACAAGCGGCACAAGTGATCCCATCGATGGATAAAGACACTGATGCGATGTCACTTTTACTATAAACAAAGTCTTGTTGGATCTCTGGAAGGTCAAAAGCAGAAAATGAGTTTAACTCATCAGGCACGAGTGAAGTTTGTTTACTGCCATTTTCTGTGCGGAATTTATAATAGTTGCTTAATCCAGCATCGATAATTGCTTGAGAAACTGCTTGGCAGCCGAGGCAACACATCAATTCATCGCGACTATTGATACGTGTCGTAAATTGAGACCCAGTTGAAACGGGCTCGCCACAATGAAAACAATCACAATGCTTCATATTAGATCTAGATATACCTGTGTGCTTTAACGCTCGAATAGAGCGGGCAGGGCCCGCTCTAATGAAATAACTAGTTTAACCAATATTCAGTATCATCGGTTATCTGTAGACGTTTTTGAATACGCCAGCTGTTATCATAACCTTCGAGTCTGACTTCCCAAGCACCGGTGATCGGTTTCTCAAGTGAGATACGGTAAGCTTTATCACCGTCTGCTGTCACAACCTGCTTAAAATCTCTACTCTCTATTGTAGGGTGAAAAAACTCCACATTCAGAGCGGCTAAATACGCTTCTCCACCGTGTTGGATAATGGTTAATTCATTATCATCGACCTGAACCTCAAACTGCATACCAAATTGCTTGGCATGTTTGATCTTCTTCAGGTCCATATTGATGCGCTTTCCATCTTTATAATAATCTTCAGAAACGAGCGCATCTTTGTTGTCGATAGCAAGATAGAGTAGGTTGATACTCGCCACAACAGCACATAGAGGCAAGATAATTAAAAACCAAGGCCAGAACTGCTTATACCAGGCTTGCGGTTGTTTCATGTTAAATACCTATTGAAAAAATTGGAGTTATTTTACCGCTAAAGAAGTGATTTAGCATACTAAAAAAAAGGCCTCGATATGATCGAGGCCTTCTTATAACTTAGATGTAACTACTTGTTTGACAAACTATAAACATAAGCAGTGATTACGTGAACTTTCTCTTCACCTAATACATCTTTCCAAGCTGGCATGACACCACTACGACCATTCTTAATTGATTGCTCAATAGCGCCACGGCTACCACCATACAACCAAATATTGTTAGTCAGGTTAGGTGCCCCCATAAACTTGTTACCGGTAGCATCCATACCATGACAAGCAAAACAGCCTTTCATGAATGAAGCCTGACCTTGAGCAGCAAGAGCTTCATCATGGTCTCGACCGGCAAGCTTAGTCACATACTCAGCTAAACCTTTAATCTCACTGTCTTCAATTGGCAAACCACCTTTTGGCGGCATCATGCCATGACGACCATTCATAAGAGTTGTTTTAATAGTGGCAAGTTCACCACCATATAACCAATCATTATCAGTGAGGTTAGGGAAGCCTTTACTACCACGGGCATCACTACCATGACATTGAGAACAGTTTTGTAAGAACAAACGACCGCCCACTTTTAAGGCATCTTCGTTCTTCACTAGCTCTTCAAGCGGTGTTTCAGCATAAGCCCTGAAGATCGGACCGAATTGTTCATCAGCACGTTTAACTTCTTGGTCATACTGAACCCAGCGGCCTTCTTTGTTAGCAAGCTCAATCGCCGCTTCAGAGTCAGCTTTAATGCCGTTTTCAGTACCAATACTCTGGTTAGAACTCGACCAGCCTAAAAGGCCTTTGTAGTTACCTAAACCTGGGTAAAGTGCTAAATAAATCACACCGAAAACGATAGTGACGTAGAACATATAACTCCACCACTTAGGCAGTGGGTTATTCAGTTCTTCGATACCGTCAAAGCTATGACCCATCGATTCGCCTTCTTCAACACCAGTGGTGTTTTTAGTGACGAGTCTTAATAGAATGAAACATCCTACGATTACCACGAGTGTGAGTACAGTTATCCATATACTCCAAAAGTTAGTCATCAATGCCATTACTTATGTTCTCCTGAACCCTTGTTAAGTTCATCTTCTGAAAAAACAAGGTTAGCCGCTTCATCAAATTGATCTTTACGACGAGAGCTGTAAGCCCATGCAAATATACCGATGAAGGTAAACATCACGACAATAGTTATAATGCCTTGTATTGTTCCGTAATCCATATAATTGCCTCCTAATTATTTCAGTGCATGTCCTAAGGACTGCAGATAGGCGATAAGTGCTTGCATTTCAGTTTTACCTTCAACCGCTTTCTGTGCACCCGCAATCTCTTCATCGGTGTAAAGGTCTTGACCCTTATTTCCACCTTTATGAAGATTACGTAGGATTTCCATCTTCTGACCAGTTAACTTGCCGTCAAGCTTGTTCTCTGCCAACCAAGGGAAACCTGGCATATTCGATTGTGGAACCACTGCACGTGGATCTATCAAATGAACTTCATGCCATTTATCGCTATAACGACCGCCAACACGGGCTAAATCTGGACCAGTACGCTTAGAACCCCACTGGAAAGGGTGGTCCCAAACTGATTCACCGGCGACAGAATAGTGACCGTAACGTTCAGTCTCTGCACGTAAAGGACGGATCATCTGGCTGTGACAGTTATAACAACCTTCACGAACGTAAATGTCACGACCTTCAGTTTGAAGCGCTGTATAAGGAATCAACCCGTCAACAGGTTCAGTCGTATCTTTTTGAAAAAGCAGAGGAGTGATCTGTACCAAACCGCCAAAACTAATAGCAATAACGGTAAAGATCCCTAGAAGACCGATGTTTTTCTCGACTATCTCATGATTAAATTTCATCAAATCTACCCCTTATGCTTCTGCTAATGCAGGCAAAGACTCTTTCGGTGCCTTTACTGTCTTGAACACGTTATATGCCATAATTAGCATACCGGTTACGAAGAAACAGCCACCAAGGAATCGTACGAAGTAGAATGGGTATGAGGCTTCAATACTTTCAACGAAGCTATATGTCAACGTTCCGTCAGAGTTAACTGCACGCCACATCAGACCTTGCATCACACCAGAAATCCACATAGATACGATATACAGAACGGTACCAATCGTTGCCAACCAGAAATGGACGTTAACGAGGTTAGTGCTGTACATACGACCGTGTCCATAAAGAACAGGAATCAAATGATATAGAGAACCGATAGAAACCATAGCAACCCAACCTAACGCACCAGAGTGAACGTGGCCAATAGTCCAGTCAGTATAGTGTGAAAGGGCGTTTACCGTCTTGATAGCCATCATTGGGCCTTCGAAGGTAGACATACCATAGAAAGACAATGAAACAACAAGGAAACGTAAAACAGGATCTGTTCTTAACTTATGCCAAGCACCTGATAGCGTCATAATACCGTTAATCATACCACCCCAAGAAGGAGCGAATAGGATTAGAGACATCACCATACCAAGTGACTGAGTCCAATCTGGCAGAGCCGTATAATGAAGGTGGTGAGGACCAGCCCAAATATACAAAGCAATCAATGCCCAGAAGTGAACAATAGAAAGACGATAGGAGTAAACTGGACGGCCAGCTTGCTTAGGAACAAAGTAGTACATCATGCCTAAGAAACCAGCGGTAAGCAGGAAGCCTACTGCGTTGTGTCCATACCACCACTGTACCATTGCATCGACTGCACCCGCATATAGAGAGTAAGACTTCCATAAGCTAACAGGAACAGCCATAGAATTAACTATGTGCAATACAGCGACTGTGATGATGAAGGCACCAAAAAACCAATTCGCTACATAAATATGGGATGTAGTTCGCTTAATAATAGTACCGAAGAATACTATTGCGTAACAAACCCAAACTAAGGTAATGGCGATATCAATTGGCCATTCTAATTCAGCATATTCTTTACCACTTGTAATACCAAGAGGCAGAGTAATAACGGCTGATAGAATGATGGCTTGCCAACCCCAGAAGGTAAATGCGGCCAATTTTGGCGCAAATAACTTGGTTTGACAGGTACGTTGAACGATATAGTAGGATGTTGCAAAAAGTGCTGAAGTACCAAACGCGAAAATCACGGCATTAGTATGCAGAGGTCTAAGACGACTGTATGTTAACCATGGAGTATCGAAGTTTAGTTGTGGCCAGATTAACTGAGCCGCGATCAATACACCAACTGACATACCAACAATTCCCCACAAAACGGTCGTGAGGGCAAACTGGCGAACAACGGTGTAATTGTAATCAGCGCCTTGAGGCTGGGAATGGTTCATTTTATTGCTTCCACTGCTTATTACTTATACTTGTGAGTAAACTCAAAACTTTACTCGTGAAAAAGACATAAATTTTATTCCCTACGAAATACATCGGGTCATGTCAATGTGTTGCCTTGCAATTTTGTTAAATTTGCAAGGTAAACTAATGATACTTGAGCTATGTCAAAAAAGATAGGAATTGCAGCCTTTCAAAAGTTGATCTAGATCAAACTACTCCTTAGAATGTAAACACTTCACTATCAAAGGTTATTATTTGTGCTACCTGTTAATGTAATGTCTCAATCACGGCTCTGCTTTCTACTGTTTATGCTTGTGTTTGCGACTGCATGCACGCAAGAAAAATCAGCAAATACAAGTCAAAAGATACAGGGTGATACACTTTGCAGGTTTAACCAAGGGCCATGTATAAGAAATGTTACTGGGATTAACATTGAATTATTACTCACTCCTTTCGGCGCTCCAAGCGAAAAACCATTAACTGTAAGCCTTACCAGCTCTGAAAAAATAGAAGATCTAAAAGTACGCATTGAGGGCAGGGATATGTTTATGGGCGTTATCCCTGTTAATTTAAGTAAAGTAGGTGAAAACCTATATAACGGATCGCTTATATACGGTTCTTGTAGTACCGATTATATGGTGTGGCGTGCATTTGTTAGTTTCACGGCGAAAGGTGAACAAAAAGTTGCGATTTTTGATTTTTTAGCTGATGACGAACCTTAGAAAGTAAAAAGAGTGAAGAGGTGAAATACGTAAGACTATGCTTGTATTTTACCTGTTCACTCCAATCCAAAATCTCGACATATTTAGTCGTGTAGTTGCTCTTTTAGTAAGTTAAAGACTTCAATATTCTCAATAAATAATTCCAGCAATACTGGATCAAAGTGCAGGCCTGACCCTTCTCTCATCACTTTCAATACTTCCTCTATTGGCCATGCAGGTTTATAACAGCGGGCATGAGAGAGCGCATCAAACACGTCGGCAATTGCAACAATCCTTGCGAACACATGAATATCTTCACCCTTTAAACCAGAAGGGTAACCAGAACCATCGTATTTCTCATGATGCTGCAGGGCAATAATACTCGCGGCTCTTAAAATTGGACGCTCAGATTTCGCTAATATTTGATGACCCACTTCAGGATGCTGTCGCATAATATTCCATTCTTCAGCATCTAATTTGCCCGGTTTCAACAAAATTGCATCCGGCGTGGCTATTTTGCCGATGTCATGCATAGGGGACGCATGCTTAATAAGCTCAGCTTCCTGTCTTTCGAGTCCTGCGATTAATGCTAATTGGTAGCAATAGGCAGACATACGTTTTACATGGTTAGCCGCTTCTTTCGAACGACTCTCAACTACATCGCCTAAACGAAGAATTAACTCAGACTGTGTATCTTCTAACTCTTTATTGAGTAATAAGTTTTCAAAAGCGACACCGACATTAATGGCAAAAATATCAATTAACTTTTTGTCTAAATCATCAATACTGTTAATCCCATCCATGAACATAATGTTTATCCAACCACTCTTTGCAGGGAAGTAACCAACAAAACAATCTTTTTCATAAATGCAGGACTTATCTTTCAGAGCCTGTAGTATTTTCTGTTTTATATAATCAGGAACAACCTTTTCATGACTGCTCGAGTATTGCCCCGTTCCTGCCAGTATATGCAATTGATTTGAGTTGATCTGTTCACTCATCGCATCAATAGACTTACAAGAGAGCAGGAGGGTTTCACTGTCAAAGTTAAGCAAAGTAGCCACTTGAGTTAGCAGGCCATCAGCAAAATTGTGGAGCGTTCGAAGTTCAAATAAACCAGAAGTGGCATTAACCACTCTTTCAAGGCCTCTTCGGTGTCTTGTTTGCGCTTCTTTTGCCTCTTCAATCTGCATTATATCGCGGTAAGATCTAAGTGCTGAATAGACGCTAGTCACTAGCTTTCTTGAATCAAGCTCAGCCTTAGCCTTGTAATCATTAATGTCATAATTAACGATCACATCTTCTTCAGGTGCTTGACCTGGTTGACCCGTTCGTAGAATAAGGCGTATCGCCTTGTTCATATTATCTTCACGGATCCACCGTACAAGCTCTAGGCCTGCATGGTCACTCTCCATAACGACATCAACAAACGCCATCGCAATGTTTTGCTCTTTAAGCAGGATCTGTTTTGCTTCTTCGCCACTATAAGCGTTGATAAACTCTAAGGAGCGGTTATCAAGTTTAAATCTAGACAGTGCGAGTTTAGTGACAGTATGAACGTCTGGTTCATCGTCGACGATAAGGATCTTCCATGCAGGCCCTGAATTGGCCTCTGGCGCCTTTTTTTTCCCTGAAAAAAGTGGGCTCTTCTTTGCTATATCGATCAGCATTAGACAACCTCAACAGTGTTATAAAGTTTTATCCCAGTGCATTGAGTGTAGAACAATGTAAAGGGGGTGGAAAATAGTCGTACAAAAAATCATCTTACAGTTACAGTATTTCACTACGATTAGTTGATAACGATTCTCATTTGCGTGTAGTATTAAGTTAACGATACTTTTCAAGGTCAAATCATGCGAGATTCCCAAGTTAATCTTTCAATTTCAGCAGATAAGCTAGCCAAATTAATTCAATCAGGTGAACTGTGTGCTGCTGATTTTCGCTGTCTGGATCAGGATTCTAAACATACCGTATGGCAGCTATGTTTATTGTGTTGTAGCCAGCGGGTTGGGTGCGTAAAGTCATGTTCTCAAACCTGCCCACAATCCGTTAATTTTTTTACTAAACCAGACTCAACTACAAGTATCGAACAAGTTGACGAAATAACAAGTTCTGGTAACAAAATCACTAACATAATTTAATTAGCCAGTGTTCTAGCACCGAGTGGACGGGGAATTTCATCGGTTTAATTTAAATGGGTTAAAAACCATGACATAAATCAGTTAACACTGTTAAGATCAATGCCTTAATCGAACTTATTTAATAAAGAACACATCACTTTGTGCTTCTAGCCTTGATATCGAGCGTTTATGCAAATGCCTCCCGTTTTACCTCTATTTGAATCTGCCTTGCACATTCAAGAGGGGAACAGCTTTATTAATCAGTATATTACCCAAATCAGCATCAACGAAGTGACCGACGCCGGAATGCTATATGAACATGCAACCGAACTTCTCTATGAACAAAAAAATAATGAAAATAGCTATAAGGCATACCGAAGTGAGCTAACCACTTTCTTCCATTGGTGTTTCGATATCGTGAAGCTTTCGCCTGCAGTGTTAACGAGACGCGAAGTGTCACGGTATTTAGATTACTGCCAAAATCCGCCAGTTTCCTTAATTGGCTACTTTAACGTGGCACAATTTAAGCTCGATAAACCCACGGGAATAAGGGTCCCTAATCACGCTTGGCGACCGTTTGTTGGCAAAAAAGTACTGGGCAAAGAGCAGGTATACTCACTAAGTGAAAATGCACTAAAGACGAAGGTTGCCATTCTTTCCTCTTTTTACAGCTATTTGATGAGCGAAGACTACTGTGAACGCAATCCTGCTCAAGCCTGGATGAATCACAGCCGATTTTTCTCCAAGAAGAAATACCAGATTAAAGCTGAGGAGGGCAGTATGCTCTCATTTAGCGAACTGCAATGGTCATACGTTATCTCCACAGTAGAGAATCTCGCCAAAGAGGAGCCAGAGCTTCATCAACGTAGTTTGTTTCTCATAAAGCTAGTCTACTTCTGTTACCTAAGAATATCGGAAGTCAGTGCAAGAGCAGGTTACACCCCCGTGATGGAGCAATTTAGGCAAAACAGTCAAACCGGGATCTGGAGTTTTTATATTCCTCAAAGCAAAGGGGGCAAGCGTCGCTCTGTTGCTATATCCAAGAGTCTTTTGGAAGGTTTAGTTGAGTATCGTCGCTTCCTAAAATTGGCAGACTATCCGGTAGCAGGGGAGAATCATCCCTTGTTTATTCGTCATAGAGCAGCAGGAAGAGGCAGGGAGGTTGGCAATATCAATGCGAATTTAGGCATACGTCAAATCAGAGAAGAAGTTGATAAGATCATCGAAAAAGCAGCTAACTGTATCGAAAATGATGGTTTAATCGAAGATGCGCATCAAATGCGTAAGCTCACAGCACACAATATTAGGCACACAGGCATCACCCACGATATCAATATTAATGGTCGGCCACTGTCACACGTACAAGCAGATGCGGGTCATGAAAGTATCGATACCACGTCACAATACCTACATACTTCACAAATTGAGCGACATCACAGCGCCCAGAACAAACCATTAGATCACTTGCAAGGTATCGAATAAAAATAGTGTTTAAGCGATTCATTTAACACACCATTTAAATCATCTACCTTAATGCCGATAAGTATCATTATCGGCAATTGGGGTAAGATTTTATCGCTCTCTTTTTTATTCCTTTATGTAGCGTTAAACTGGTTCAAAATCGTTTTTAGGCATTGTTTTTAAGAGAATGTTTTGAATATGATAGCCATAAAGCTTATACATCAGTCAGTGGCTTATACACTTTTTGCTCGTTGTTAAGTGGGCTTTTAATTAGTTTTAGTACTTTGTAAGCCTATTATGCATGGTCACTTGAAGACTTACTTGCCTATAAACTTTGACTGTATCGCCATTTACATGATGTAGGAGCAAACCTTTAGGCTAAACCTAGACATTGTAAATGCTTAAACAGCGCCAACCATTGATGGGACGAAATACATTCAAGCAGTAAATCCACCAATGCATTGACTAAAAGTGTTTATCAGTAGCAATGGTTTCCAGGCGTAAACTGACTGACCATAACCAGCTAGCGTTTAGAGGGAAACCTAGACACTTCAATAATCCACGTTAATTCAATGTGTTGCTACGTGCATACTTTGAAACTTCTAGGGGTACTGGCTCTCAGATTTCACGTAGCGCACGATAATGTTCACAGATTACTGAGTTGATTAGTAGCAATTGGAGCGTATAGCTCAATGTTTACTTTAAACGTCGCAAGCCAGTTTCAGTTAAGGCTAACCTAAAGTCGTTTAACGAGTGCGTCTGGTTATTCCGGTAAGGTTTGCCAAAAACAATCTGCTTTTATTGGCATTGCGTGGCTGTCATTTTCTAGAAGAACTTTCACTGTGATGAATAAGGATAAAGAGACGCAGTTATCTGTTTGCAGCCATGAAAGCTTAGTAAGAGAATGAATATCAACTGACGTCATGCATGTAGTAAGTGACATACGAACTCAAGCAGTAAGTTTGATTACAGTGCTTTGAGTATGAGTACTTATGTGAGTGCCTAATATAAGTAACTATAATAAGAACCTAAGTGATAGCTTTGAAATCAATCAATTGAGATAGGTAACACAGCATACTCTCGCCATATATAGAAACACACACATGCGCACAATGTATATTATGTTAAATAGTGTTTGTGTGAGTGAGTAAGTCAATCAACATTGAAGCTTCTGTGTTGTCCTCTGTCTTCAGTTCAAGTTTAATCTAATCATCGTTTGTTATAGCTGTTGCCATAGTCGTTGTCATAACAGCTCTAAGAGCGTCTCCAACATAAACTAAATCTGTTTCGTATACTGGTGCGTATATGAGCCGTATTTGGTTACATCTCAAAACACTTCGATTCTAACTTGAACATTTATTACGAGAAGTTAAGGCTGCACCTCTCACTATCGGCTTGAATGAAGTGAAATAGCCTTAACAGACCGATCTGCGTGCTCTTTCTGATCCGAATTTATCTTGCAGCTGGTAACTAGCAAGTTAGTAAATCAGATTATTAATGCACTCTAGCTGTGAGCTCTAGTTAGAGAGTGTAATTTGCTTAGAGACACAGCTAGAGAAAGTAACAAGCCCCCTTCTCTTATCGTTCAGCATTAACGCTCCCTAATTAACCAGATTTCCTTCGATGGTTGAATTCGTTCATCATAGCCTCCAATAGACAGTACTTCTCCAGATGGAAGTAGAGATGTAGATTTAAACATCAGTGACTTAGGTAACTCATTGCCAGAATATAAGAAATATCACTCAGTTTAATCCGAGTATTATTTTTCTCATTGCTAACACTGAGGTATTGAGACGGAATCTTGAGCTTTTCTAACTGAGACTTTTTACTCTTAGCCTCTAAATAATTGAGTAAAAATAGATACACACCATAAACCAATACTACCTTAACTAGTTCGTTAGATAATGTAAAAGTCAGTACTTTAACAAAGCCATAGCTTTGCTCACGAAAAATAGTAGATAGGCACCATATGGTTAGCGGTACTAAGAGTAAAGTTGAAACACAGATTTAATGAGTAAAAGGATAGGTGGAAAGAAGCCTAAGAGCTTATTTCCAGGGGATGACTTGAAAATAAGCGTTAGTTTATTCATCACCACCCTATGCCTCCTGAGACTGCAAGTTTACAGCGCGTTATTGCAGCGCGTTATTGCAGTGGATATGACGGTTTATCTTTGCCTTCACAGATCCAATTAATCCAAAGTTTGTTGTCACTGCCTTCAAGTAGCGTCACGAAATTGCGGTTGCGGATGTATTTGTTTGAGCCATGTGGTTTTATCATGTTCGATGTGACCAAGCGCGTTTCATCTAGGTATTCCAGATTATCGTTTGTGACCGCTAATATCCCAAGCCATTGAATGTAAGTGGGTGATGGATGAACAATGCCTGACGAGATAACTTGATGGATGCTGCTTCTGGTGTCGTTTCTTTCATCAATGATAATGCCTAAACCACCTAGGTGTACGTCTCCGGATAACATGACCGTTTTCCCTTGGCGAGTATTCACATTATCCAATAAGCGCATAATGAGTTTTAAGCGCTCACCTTCATGCTCTTTGGCTCGCCAATGATCTTTAAGATCATCAGTCAATTCCTCTTCCCACGGCGTGGTATCAAGCGCACTTTCAGCGAAAGAAAAATCTCGGTAGACAACAGGCACTGCACTGAGTACCAGTAGATCGCCATCAAGGCAGTTTGATTCTAAAGTCGAGATCACATCACTCCAATGAGAAGAGCTCATGACTTCATTGATTGAACGCTCCGAGCGGTTATCCAGTGCGAGAATATTGAAATGCCGAAACTTAACGTGACTACTGAAATGCGTGGGTTCATCTTGTTTGCACAGTAGCGTTTGATTCGAGTGTCCTCTTATTTGCAGCAATGAGAAAAACTTTTTAGCATTTTCAAAAATGGTGTTGTACACAGGACAAGTTTGTATTTGTGATGGGAAACTGCCCCACCCATCTATGATGTCATGATCATCCCACATCATTACAGATGGTACAGAAGCAAGCATTTGTGCCATTGCAGGCTTATTCCACCGGTCGATATAGAGGTCGTTGTAGAATCGACTGATCTGATCTTGCATTCTTTTGCTGGGAACATATTTAACTTTTTGTTTGCGACCTCCATCATTCCAGGCCTTTAATGTTGGCACCGTCGTCCAGATAGAATCGGCATAGACTTGATCTCCGCCCATTAGCAATAATGAGAAAGGCTCATCCTCATGCTGTGCGGCCATCTCTTCCCATAAGTGATAAGGATTATCGGTCGAGGTCATTAATTTATAGTCTGAAAAGCCGTTACAGGAGGCATACGCCAGTTTAGGCTGCTCATCTTTCGCGGGCACATAGAAGCGCCACTGACAGGCATTTCTTGCATCATTAACAGGCATATCCGAAGAATGAATGGAGTAAGTGATATGTTGTGCGGTATCTGGCGATAGTGTCAGTTCAGCTCGCCACACAATCCCAGATTCAATCTCACCGATATTGATCGCATCGACTGAGGTATTTAAGTAGTTAACCTTCGGGTTAATGATTGATTTGTTAGCAACAAATAACACTGTGTAGAGGCTGTTTGACTCAAGCCCTAATATAGGGCCTAAAATGAGTTTAAGGGCCATAATAAAAATCCTTTTATTTGGTGTATTTTAATCCGTATTGAATATCTGCATTGAGCAATAACTTACTCTGAGCCTCATCATTTATCAATCACCATTATTGATTGAACATTCGCTTAGCAGTGGATTTTCTGAGTGCTGTAAAGTGAAGTGTTAACCGCTGTGCGGTCTATTAAATAGCGGGACACATTGAAGCGTCTTAAGCAGATACTAACTGACAATTTCCGCTGATCTGAACATATTCAGCCTGATACACACTCGTTAGCGTTCCGTGTGAGGATGAACATTGGTGCCACTCTTGTGTATCGACCCCATACAAATCATAGATTAACGGTGTCAGGTATTGATGGATTGACCCAGTAACATAATCTTCATCGCGACCATGCCAAGGCACAAAATACCTGAGCATGCCTGTATTCGTGTTCTTATCCCAATAGAATGCACAAAAACCGTGAATCCCCAGCTCAGAGAGTCGGTTCATGTTCATCATCCTGTTGAGCCACTGAGTATCCTCAAGCTTATTGGAAGAGGTTAATTCGAGTAGATATATCCCAGACATTTTGTCGACAAACATTCGCTCGTCATCAAGAAAGTAGATCTCCACAGGATGAATATTCGGGAGTGATAGACAGGGTTTATTTTGCTCAGATGTGGCAACTAGAGTGTGATAATCACTGTTGATCTCGACTTGAAAGCCCTGTTTATCCTTTAACATCATCCAAGCTAATGCATAAGCGCCGCTGCCACAAAGCTGAATTTCTCCAGCTTTGTTACGCCATTTAACCCAAGCGTGATTAGATGGGTTCAAGTAAACAAATGCATGATCAAAGTCATCCACAACCCTATTGCGCTCTGCGGCAATGAGCGCAGCAGCCTTAGAGTTATACAGGTGGATAATTTGCAAACTGCCGGGCTGTATTTCGGTGCAGAAGGTTCGAATCGATACAGTATTATCGGCACCAAACATAGAGGTTTAGATGTCTTCCACTTGATTTAAGTAATCGCCATAACCTTGAGCAGTCATCTCATCTCGGTGAACAAATCGCAGAGATGCCGAGTTGATGCAGTAGCGTAAGCCACCTCGATCTGCAGGTCCATCAGGAAATACGTGGCCTAAATGGCTGTCACCATGTTTAGAGCGCACTTCTGTACGAGTCATGCTATGAGTATTATCGCGCACCTCGTTAACATGTTTATCTTCTATTGGTTTGGTGAAGCTTGGCCAGCCACATCCAGATTCATACTTATCTGATGAGGCAAATAGCGGCTCACCTGATACCAGATCCACATATATACCGGGCTCTTTGTTGCCAAGTAACTCCCCTGTCCCTGGTCGCTCAGTGCCATTTTGCTGTGTTACCCGAAACTGCTCATCACTTAAGGCTGCAATGGCTTCAGCTGATTTGGTATAACTTTTCATAACTATCCTATGTAAATTCAATTTTGTTTTGTTTTGTTTTGTTTTGTACGATGTTGATTGCGGCCTTGCCCTGAATCGCTGCTATTTCTCTACTTTCCACAGTGAGTCGATAAAATATTCTTTAGGATCAGTAAAGTGCTCAACAACATCGAATCCATTTTTATGACAGATGAAATCGATATCACTTTTCAAAAACTTAAACGAATACTCCAGATGAATAGGCTCAAAAGCTTCAAAGTGAAAAGACCGTTTTAAAGCCGAAATGTATACATCCTGACTCTCACTTGCTAGAACATAGCTTTCCATCGCGCCCAAAATCGGACTGTACACGCCAAAGTGCTGGAACTTATGAATATCAAAATTACCGCCCAACTCGGTGTTTATCCGTGTGAGCAGATTAAGATTAAAGTCTCGAGTATGATCGCTTGAGTCATTATATGCCGCGGTAAGCACATCAACATCTTTTTTCAGGTCAAAGCCTAAGAGCGCGTAATCATCTGCATTTAAGCTCATCCATAAACGGCGCAAAAAACCTTGATTTTGCACACGATCAAAGTTGCCGATATTAGACCCAAGAAAAAGCACCAGTTGCTTGTTGGTGGATTTTTTTCTCACTAGGCGCAAACCATCAAAATACTCTGCCACGACCCCGTGTACCTTTAAGTTCGGGTGAGAGGCGATATTGTCCTGCAGTAAGATCATGGCTTGCTCTGAAATATCGATGGGATAGAAATTGACTTTACAGCCGGCATCTAAAAAACCATCGATAATTAACTTACTTTTATGGCAATCTCCCGCACCTAACTCAATGATATCAATTTCTTCCTCGCCAATCACTTTGGGAATATCATTTTTTATCGCGTCGAGGATTTGAAACTCTGTACGTGTTGGGTAGTAATCAGGATGTTGGGTAATTTTTTGGAAAATATCACTCCCAATATCATCATAGAAATACTTAGCTGGTAGGTTTTTGGGTGTAGCGCATAATCCCGTTAAGACATCGATGGCAAATTGCTCTTTTAGCACATCTTCGTCAAACAAACCTTGGTCAATTAATTTAGTTATCTCCACTAGATATCCTTACTTAATCGGATGCCAGAAAACATCCACCTTTGATGAGGTTGATAAAAATTTCGGTAAGAGTGACGGTAGTGCCCTACTGGTGTCGCAATACAGCCGCCTTTTAGGACAAATTGGTTGCACATAAACTTGCCATTGTACTCTTCGAGCATTCCTTTATAAGGCTTAAAGCCCGGATAGGCAGTGTATTGGCTACGAGTCCAGCACCACACCTGCCCCACATCTTCACTGGTGTTATTTGGATGATGAAGTCCTGTTACAAGACCTTGCTCTGATGGGTTTTGTTGCAGGTAGGCCTCAAACTCTTGCTCTGTCGGTAACCGGTAACCTTTCCAGCTCGCAAAGGCATCAGCTTCAAAATAGCTGATGTGTGTCACAGGGGCGTTAAGATCTAAAACGTGTCGACCATGAAGCGTAAACTCATACCATTGCCCATCTTCTTGCTGCCAATACAATGGGTGCTTAATGTGACTTTCAACCAACCAATCCCAACCCATGCTTAGCCAATAACGTGCAGTGTTGTAGCCTTCGTCATTAATGAACGCTAAATATTCGCCATTACTGACGGTCTCTTTTGCTATCGAAAAGGGGTAGAGATAGGTGTTGTGCCGTGGAGACTCATTATCATAAGCAAAATGTTCACCGCCATAACCCAGTTGATATATTCCCTCTTCAAACGTTTCCCAATTAGCATCATTGAGTGCTGTGTTAGGTAACTCGCTCATTACGCCTTTAACAAACAGGCCTTTAGCTTCTGGTAAGAATGAATCATCATAGGTGACTTGCATTGGATTAACACCGAGAATGAACTTAATGTCCATGTACAAGAGCTCTTGATGTTGCTGCTCATGATGTAGGCCAATCTCAAGCACCTCCTCCATTTCCGGTTCATCAATATCACTCTGTAGCAGCAATGTCATGTGATGATCCACATAAGCTCGGTAGGCCAATACCTCATCAACTCTGGGCCGAGATAGATTCCCTCGCTCACTTTGGATCCAATGTTGACCCGCCGATTTATAGTAAGAGTTGAACAGTAACCGATATTGTTCATTCCAGCGTTGATAGTCTGGCATGAAACGGACCAAAATCAGCTCTTCAAAAAACCAAGTCGTATGCCCCAGATGCCATTTGGGCGGGCTAACTTCAGCATTAGGTTGTACAGCGTGATCTTCAATTGCCAAGGGACGGCATATATCGTCAGTATCGTTGCGCACAGACAGGTAACAATCAAGCAATTCAGCTCTTGCAGAAAACATCTTTGAATCTGACGAAAGCATAATATCCCTCTATTTCAACGTGTTCCTTTCAGCATCTAGCAAGCCTTTCCACAATATCCAGTTTAAAAAGCTCAGCTAGCAATTTATTTAACCTACTATCTGAGTGACAGATTATCAATAAGAAAGAGCGAATAAATTCTGTGTAAACAGTCAATAAAAACAATAGAAAATATAGATAGGAACAAAGTTACCATGACAGTGGTAAATGAGACTGTGCTGCAGAGAGACACAAATGTGAATGAGCCTTAAAAGACTGACATTACTTCACATGGGGCTTAGAGGTACTTTAGCTGGACCATATCGACACCATCACTTTAATTCAGGTATCTCTGTAGTTTCCTCATGGTGCTGACTTAACCATAGCTTACTCATATAACGCAGTAGCTTGTTGATTCTTTCAGGCTGATATCTGCGATCAAGTTTAATATTTAACGCAGGGATCGGGATTTTTCTATCTTTGAGATAATGAAAAACGATCGAAAATAACTCATTCATGCACGTTTCATACTCATCACTCGCATACAAATTTGACCAGTTTATTCCCATTTCATCTGAAAAATGGCTGGTTAACACCTCTATCTGTTGAGTAAACGTTTTTACCTGTTCATTTCCCATGCAATGGTCTTTGATTAAAGACAAAAATAGATCCAAACATTCACCCCGTGGGATCACCTCAAACAGATCGCCAAGCTCGATATTTTGGCGCTTCTTTTCGGAAAGCTTTTCAGTTATCTGAGCGTAATAATGCTCGAACTTATGTACGATGACACGATCTAATACCCGTTTTCTCGGCGGAGTGACAGACAGAGAGTAGCTGCCACCATGCTCACAAAAGCTCGCAGCATCCAGGTTTTCCTCCAGAATTAGCGCTATTTTTTCTCCGATAGCTTGCGGAATAGCGTTTACTTCCATTACCTTGGCTAAGCCTACATCAATACAAGCATCGAAATGCTTCGGAAGTTTGCCATTGCAGGGATATGTACAGCTATCTCTTTTAGAACATTTCAAATGTAACGCTCCATCCATAAGTCATTAATTTAATGTCTTATAAAGCTATAATACACAGGTATGTTCCCGTCAAACTTCCTTTGATTAATTGGTCAAGTTCACTGAAAGTTAATTGTAAATACAGTGGCGAATGTTGAATAACTGTCATGAAGGCACAATAATCTATAATTCAAACGCCTCAACTCTATTTCTTCCAAACTCTTTAGCCTTGTACAATGCTTTATCAGCTCTACTTATTAAGGTTTCAAGCGTATCACCAGCAATAAAGGCTGTTACACCAAGGCTTCCCGTTATCTGTTTAACTTCTGGAAAAATATTTCCTTCAAGAAAATGTCTAATTTTCTCCGCCAGCTTTAACGCTCCGTCCAGATCAGTTTCGGGACATACGATTAAAAACTCCTCTCCTCCCCAGCGACCAACAGTATCAACTGAGCGAGAACTAGTCTTTAAGATTTCGGCAGTTTTTATCAAGCATTGATCTCCAAGTAGATGTCCATAGTTATCATTTACTTTTTTAAAATGATCGAGATCGAGCATGATGATGCTTAATGAGCTTTGAAAACGTTTGACCCTTTCAATTTCTTCACTAAGTACTGAATCTAGCTCCAATCGGTTAGCCAATCCTGTCAGTGCATCCGTTTTTGCTAACTTGATGGCTTTTTCTTCAAGGGATTTTTGAAAAGTAATGTCTGTAGAAATCCCAAGAATACCTATAATATTGGCAGGGTCGTTATCAGAATAGACAGGTGTTTTTACGCCAAGGTAAATTCTTTTCCCCAGCTTCCCATCGTTAACAACAATCTCCTCTTGAGTAGACTCTCCCGATAAAACTCTTAGATCCACTGCTTTTAGAATTTGCACTATATCAGATGGAAAAAAGTTAGAATCGTCAGCTAAGTATAGATCTTCAGCTGTACACCCAAAAAGGTTAAGCGTATGTATATTTGCGTATACGTATTCGGATTTGCAGTTCTTAATGTATACAAAAGATTGAACGTGATCTAATGCTGTACGTAATCCACTCAAATAATTGACATGATCTTCTATCATTTATCGGCCCTATACGATATCAAGTTAAAATTCAGCCCCATAAGATTTAACTTTATTAGTGTATTTAATGGCAGCACTGCATCCCTCTGATCAATTGATTATTTTAAGCAAAATATCATTCATAACTCATTGTTGTAAATTGATTATTTTCAATACTGTTAAGTAAGTTAGATCTTATTTCTCTCGCATATGTTTGCAATATGAGACATAGGCTTCAATACCAAATAGATCAGAACCTAAGAGTTATAAATGAAATGGGTTACTGGAGAATTTTAAAATCAAGCGAAAAACCTTACTTAGCCTTCATTTGAAGACTAAGTAAGGTTTGTTCACGCGTTAGGCTATTGAATTAAGGAAGTGAATAGACGTTAATGATCAGCGATTACCTGATTTGCTGCGACTTTGTATATCTGATGATCTTCTAGGTTTTCTGCTAACCATTTACATGAGAACACCATCTTGATGTCATGAACTTCATTTAGTTTCACAGCAGAGTCAGCAAGGCTTGACCAATCAGGTAATGAACTTGCAGCAGCATCAGAACCAGTGAATGCGAGCTTTGGCGCCCTTTTCTCTAGATACAGACCCATTAACCAGATCCAATACCTTTGCCACAGTTCTACATAAATCTGAGTATCGATGTCGATACTCACTCTATTGCCTTCTGTTTTTTTCACTGCATTGAGTGATGTCAATGACAAGGTCAGATCCACCAAGGCTTGAGCAGCGGTGACCGCGTGTAAAGTCGTCAAAGCTGGCTCATACAAATACAGCGCAACAGCGGCTTTGCAGATCTCAGACATGCGTGTCGGCAGATTCGTCTCATTTATCGTGAAGCCTTGATTAAGTGCCAGATCATGAACATAGGGATCGCTACATAAATGTTCAGCGACGCGCAAACTCGGACCTCTGATATTAAGTTTAACCTCCCCAGTCTCAATTCGTTCAGCGATACTTGTCCAGGTAGACAGTACATCAATATCAGTCACATTCTCTGCGGCGTAAACCTCCGTCGTGTCGATATTGGCATAGAGATCCTGATAACGAATGGCAAAATAAGCCAGCGCATCAGCTATCAAAGCATGATCTCCCTGCATTCTGGCAAAGCTGAGTCGAATAACAGGATGAAACAGTCCCATCGGTAGCGCATCTGCCATGATAGTTAACGCATGGTTGATAAACTTATCAGCACCTAAACTATCGATTCCTGTTAGGAACACTCTTTTGAACTCGATTAATAATTCAGGTCTCCCTAAGTATTCAGGCCAATTATCTAGATTAACGATTTGCTCATCTGTTAATTCCATATGTTGAATCAATGTACGATTTCTAGGCCAACGATTTTTAAAGCGTTGAATATCTTCATCTGTACCACCGAGCGCAGCTAAGCTCATGATGGTCATGGGAAAATGATTGGCCATGCCACTGCGTGTAATACCGCCCAAATTTGGGTGGTAAAGACCATCTGCGTGCAACTCTTGATTAACTAAAGCAGTTAATGTCGCTGATGCATGATAAGTGTGTTGTTGATTGTTCATAACTGCCTCTTTAATCTAAGTTAATGTAAAGGTAGAAGACATCCCAACAGGTACTATTCCGTGGGGGTTTCGCAGTGGACTTGTTGAGTGATATCCCTTGCGATAGACCTCCAAATCAATGGTTTGTGACACGCCGGGAATGTCCACCAGCCGTTGTAAGTAACGCGTCAAGTTGGGATAATCCCGTATTGCCTTAATATTGCATTTGAACGCGCTGTAGTAGCCAACATCAAATCGCACTAAGGTGGGCAATAAGCGCCAATCTGCTTCTGTGACATGCTCGCCAAGCAAGAATGATGAAGTGCTTAACCGCGCTTCAATTGTCTCAAGGGCCATAAAGACCTTGGTCACAGCTTCGTCATAGGCTAGCTGACTGCGCGCAAACCCCGCTTGATAAACCCCATTATTAAGGTTGTCGTAAATAAACTGGTTCAGTTCATCAATTTCAACTGCCAACTGCTGCGGGTAATAATCCTCCTTATTGTTGGTTATTTGATTAAAAGCTTGATTAAACATACGAATAATTTCAGAAGACTCAGTGCTTACAATCTTCTTCTGCTTCTTGTCCCACAGGACGGGAACCGTTACTCTGCCAGTGTAATCCGGTGCCGCCTTGCTATATAAACTGTGCATATTCTCTAACTGATACAAGTCATCACTAAAGCGTCCTGATTTATCAAACACCCAGCCTTGATCATTTCTAAGTGGCTTGACTAACGAGCAACTAATGACATCTTCTAGTCCTTTGATACTGCGATAGATCAACGTTCTATGCGCCCAAGGGCAGTTAAGAGCTGCGAACAAGTGATAACGCCCCGTTTCGGCTTTAAACCCGCCAACACCGCTTTTACCCGCCGAACCATCAGCGGTGATCCAATTCCTAAACTTGGCGGTACCTCGTTGAAAATGACCTTGATTTTCTTGATATTGTTGCTTTTCAAACGCATCAACTTGCGCGTCTGTCAGCCATCGACCTTCAATTAATTTGCCCATATTCCACCTCCCTTTTTGAACCGACTCTTGGAATACATTCCGAGCGAGTTGATTATCGATTAAGTGCTAAGCACCAGCCTTTGAATTAATATCTTTGGGGCGCCGTGGTGAAATCCAGTAGTGGCCCTTTAGGGATAATTCGTGTTGGATTAATTGATTCATGACTGCCGTAATAATGTGCCTTGATATAAGGAATATCCACGGTGTCACTGATCCCTGGCTGCTGATATAGATCTCTCAAGTAGCCCCACAAATTGGTGTAATCCACAATGCGTTTTTTATTGCATTTAAAATGACCAACATACACAGCATCAAAGCGCACTAAAGTGGTAAACAAACGCCAATCTGCTTCAGTAATTTGTGAGCCCATCAGATACCTTCGCTTGGCCAATAGATCTTCTAGCTTGTCGAGGGCGGTAAACACCTCCTCAACAGCAACATCATAGGCGGCTTGTGTTGTGGCAAACCCAGCACGATAAACCCCGTTATTAATGGTCGGGTAGATGTAATCGTTCATCTGATCAATCTCACGATGTAAACGCTCAGGTAAGAAATTCACTGAGATTGCCCCCACATCATCAAACGCTGAATTAAACATACGGATAATTTCAGCAGACTCATTACTCACAATGGTGTTGGTTTTCTTGTCCCACAAAATAGGCACCGTTACTCTACCGGTATAGTGTGAGTCTGCTTTGGTATATATTTGATGAGCAAATTGAGCACCATGAATTGGATCTGGGATCACCCTCTCACCAGGTTCAAAGGTCCAGCCCTCATCTCCCATAAATGCATTAACAACAGACATGGTTATGAGCTTATCCAGTCCCTTCAACTTGCGATAAATGATGGTTCTATGTGCCCAAGGGCATGCTAATGACACATAAAGATGATAACGGTCAGCCTCAGCTTTAAAACCGCCTACACCAGAGGAGCCCGCACTGCCATCTTTGGTTATCCAATTTCTAAAACTCGAGGCTTTACGTTCAAACTTTCCACCCGTCGTCGCTGTGTCATACCAGGTGTTTTGCCATTTACCTTCTACTAATAACCCCATCATAATCTCCTAGCGTTCTGCTGTTTAATTCGCTTGATAAGAATCGTAAACCTGTAGGGCTTGAGGATAAACAGTAAACAGGCGCATAGATTGTTCGCAGTTTGAGAACAATATGATAGTCTCAAGTGATATCTAGCAAACGAGAGTTGATAACCTCTATGGGCCAATTAGAAAACATGCAGATCTTTATCAAGGTGGTCGAGACTGGCGGGATAACTAAGGCTGCCGAGCAGTTAAATTTAGCCAAATCAGCTGTGAGTAAACGGCTCAGTGAAATAGAACAGCAACTTAGCGTAAAACTCATCAACCGCACAACGCGAAAATCCAGCCTTACAGAAGCTGGTAATATCTATTATCAAAAGTGTAAGCTGCTCTTAGAGGAGGTCGATGAGCTCAATTGCCAGCTATCGTCGGTGCAACAAAGTTTAAAGGGGACATTAAAGCTTACGGTTCCTTTGTCATTTGGGGTAATGCACTTAGTTAATGCTTTTGAGCTCTTTGCCAAACAGCACCCTAATCTGCAGATGGACATAGATTTTTCAGACCGAAATGTCGATCTCGTTGAGGAGGGATTTGATTTGGCTATCCGTATTGGCCATCTGACGGATTCAAGTATGCGGGCGCGAGCTTTTGCGCCTATCAGTCATCTTATCTGTGCGAGCCCCAGTTATTTAGAGCAGCATGGCAAACCCGAAACGCCTGAGCAGTTAAAAAGTCACAAGTTACTCAAGTATTCTCGCCTGCCTCTTGCGGGGATAGAACTTATCGATAAACAGCAACAGAGAATCAGCGTGCCAATGGAAAGTCACTGTACAGCCAACAATGGTGACTTTTTAAAAGCCATGGCGGTGTCAGGCCACGGTATTAGTTTTTTACCGCGCTTTATTGTTTGGCAAGAGCTGGCCAATGGTACGCTTGAAACAATCATGTCTGATTATAAGATCCCGCCAATGAAAGCCTATGTGGTGTATCCCCAAAATCGTTATCTGCCAAAGAAGGTGCGCATGTTGATCGACTTCTTAAGTCAACATTTCGGTGATATTCCCTATTGGGAGCAATAACACTGTTTCTCAGTTTTGCGTACTGATTATCAATATTTTATTGATAAAGATTCTATGATTAATCTGTTTTTAGTTAAGCTCATTCGGATTACACTCTCAGCCTTACAACAATGAGTTACCAGCATTTACAAGAATATTTGGCTGAAACTCAAGATTGTGTCGAGCAATTTACCCTGAATAAAATGACCAAGCTTGCTTAACCACATACCTATTTATATTTCCCTCTATTAAGAGGGCTCATTAGAGAAATGACACAGACTATGAATCACCCTATCATTACAGATTTAAACAATCGTCATACCGCTAAAAAGTACGATACTTCAAAGCGTATTCCCCAAGCTGAGCTCGATATCCTTTATGAAGCGATGCGTTTATCAGCTTCTTCAATCAATTCTCAACCGTGGAAGTTTATCGTGATTGAGAGTGATGAAGCCAAGCAACGTATGCATGACACCTTTGCTAACAAGTTCCAGTTCAATCAGCCACACATTAAAGCGGCATCTCATACCATCTTATTTGCGCATAATCCTCATTATACCCGTGAAGATTATGCCAAAGTTGTTGATAAAGGCATTGCTGATGGCCGAACTAAGCCTGAAGATCGTGAACAAGCGTTTGGTGGATTCGCCTTTGCAGAGCTTAATACCGACGAGTCAGGTGATACTGCAACATGGACTAAGTCGCAAACCTATTTAGCCTTAGGTAATACCTTACATGTGCTGGCTCGACTAGGCATTGATTCAACTCCAATGGAAGGGGTTGACGGTGAGTTGATTGGTGAGATTTTCAAAGATGAATTAGGCGGATTTGTGTGCGAAGTTGCGCTTGCCATTGGTTATCATCACAGCGAAGAAGATTATAATGCCGCGCTGCCTAAGTCTCGCTTAGCGATGCCGGACGTACTGACGGTTCTTTAAGTACTCATTATAAAATCGAATATTATCGTGGGCAATCTGCCAGGAATGTCAGAATTAGTCAACCCTGGCAGATTGACCAATTCAATTAGTGTTAATTTTCCGAATTAACACTAACCAACACCTTCTCACTCTCAGCCACTTTGTCATTCTTTAACCAAAAGATAAAAAGCTCATACCAAATAGCCAATACCACAGCCCCAAGAAAAAGACCTATAATACCTGCCGTTAACATGCCACCGATAGCACCAAGCAAAATAACGGGCATAGGAACATCTACCCCACGCCCCATCAACATAGGCTTTAGCACGTTATCAGACACGCCAGCTAACAGTACCCAAATGGAGAATATGGTTGCGGGAGTCGTATCTTTAGTTGCAAAAACATAAAAAATCACAGGTAATACTACAATCAGTGCAGGTAATTGAGCAATCCCAAAAATCAACACTGCAAAAGTAATAAGACCAGCAGCTGGAATACCAAATACAAACATGGCAGAGCCGACTAGCATAGATTGTATAAATGCCACTCCAACGACACCCAATAGCACACTACGAATCGTCGCCGCAGTAAGATTAGTCCATGCTTTAGCATTGGGTCCAACAGCTCTCACTGCAACGTTAGCTACCGCTGCAGAAACAACTTCAGCATGTGCCATAAATCCAGCGGCAATGGCAAGTGAAATAATGAACATCACTAAAGTTGCCAAGCTACTGCCAATCACACCAGCCATGCCTCCAGCAATGGACTTTATCTCCGGTAAAAAATGTAATACTGCTTTTTCAAGGTTACTTGAAAAAAGTGACCATATCTCGAACAGCTTGTCACCAATCACCGGAATATCAGCAACTCTTTGCGTCGGTCCTGGAATACTAATATTACCACTTTGTAATATTTCTAGAGAATGAGTCATGCCATCAAAAATTGACCCCGACACCATAATAAATGGGGTGAACAATAATACCATACCGAGCAGGGCTAAAAATGTTGCCGCCAATCCTCGACGTCCTTTAAATAAACGTTCTAATTTATGAGTCAACGGCATTAGGGCAACAGCAATGATCCCCCCCCACAGTATAGGAATAACAAATGGTTTAATAATGTCGTATGTCCATGATATTAAAAAAATAAGTAAGCCAATTTTTATGGCTGACTCCATCATATTACTCACAAATTGTTGATTTTTAGTATGTTGAGCTTGGTTATCCATTTAAGGTCCTTTGATCATTTTGTGTTTGAGCTAAACCAACGCTCACTAAACTTGCCACAACCATTGCCATATAAAACACGCCAGCAATGGCCTCCATATAAACCGCTACTTGAGCAAATGGGGTTTGAGGGCTAATGTCTCCATATCCTAAAGTCGTTAACGTGACGAAACTAAAATAAGCTAATTGCGACCAATTCTCCTTCCAAGGTCGTGCATCGATACCAACAAACGACTCTGGTGATATAGCGACAATAAAAATATAAATAATTGACCACATTAGGCCCATCAATAAAAACAATGCGATAGAACCAATTACCTTGTTAGTATCTACCTTACCAACAAATAATATCTGTCGTGCAATAGAGCGGAATGCTCCCCCAAAAAAAGCAAACATAAGTACTAAGGTTAAATAGTCAAGAATGACAATATTAAAAATATTGCGCACTAAAGTCGCTGCCAACCAACAAAAAATCAATCCAACCATAAAGCGATACCAAGTTTTATCAAATCGTAGGCTAAGGATACATACGATAAATGTAACCACAGTGAGGCCTTCGATAATAAATTCTAAAATTCCTTCAGGGACAACTTGTACCAAAGATGCACTGATCAGTAATGCTATTAACGCTGCCGTAGTAAAGAAAAAATTATTTTGTTGGTTTATCTTGATCGTCATTAAATGAGTTCCTCCAATTATAATTAACGTAATATTTATTCAACATCAGCCTCCTCTTGCATCACCATAATTGATGCAGATAATCCAAAACGCAGCATAACCCCCTCAGGGATATCGCTAAACTGGATCCGCACAGGGATCCGCTGAGCTAACCTTATCCACTGAAATACCGGGTTAACATTAGGCAATAAGTTATAGCCAACCGTGCCGTCTTTTGGGGCTATCCCCCAACCAATAGATTCAACCAAGGCTTCAATAGGTTTATCTGGATAAGCCATTAATGTAACCATAGCCTTATCACCAATGGCAATCTTGGCCAGTTGACTCTCGCGGAAATACGCAAACGTCCAAAAACTGTTACTATCAACTAACGCAATTAACGGTTGATTTGCCACAGCTTGAGTACCATCTTGAATATCAATATTCGACACATAGCCATCGACACTGGCATAAGCTTTGGTGAAATTAAGATTCATCTGTGCTGCTTTTAATTGCACTTCTGTCGCTTTTATCTGCAATAGAGATTTCTCATAAGCAATCTCTCGGCGCACTAAATCTTTATGGGAGACAGCACCTTTGTCTTTAAGCCTAATATCCTTAAGTCGCTCATATTCAATCTTTTTCCCTTGTGAACTAACTTTTGCTTTAGCAAGAGACACTTCAGCTTGGGAGAGACTTACCTCATAGGTGCTGGGATCTATTTCAAACAAAAGATCACCTTTATGAACAAACTGATTGTCTTTAATAGCGACGCTGACAATAGGACCTGATACTCGAGGGGCTACCTTGATAACATTGGCACGAATTTGACCATCTCGTGTCCAAGGATTATTAAAATAATCTTGATATTTTTGATAACCTAAATAGAGCGCACCACCAATAATCAATAAGTTAAAGACAATAATAAGTATTTTTTTCATGGCGAATGATCTCTATAGCTAAGGTTTAAAAAGGCAAAAATAAACGGTCGATACCGATGACATACAACAAGGTTATCGCCATAAAAGTCAGTGATGGAAAAGCAATAAATCGAGATAATCGAGTACGATTGAGTATGACAACAGTGATCCATGCCAACATAATGGCTAGCACAATCACCAACAATAATGGTGAAAAATATACATCTCCAGCAGCTAATTCACGAGGTAATGACATTAATTTCCTTCCCCCGTTGGAATTGCCTTGCGTGATGGTAATGATGATGGCTCATCAAGTATGTCATCCCAATCGCTACGCTGCTTCATCTGCTCAATATTGGCATTACTGATAAAGGCCTTACCTGAATTTGCCTGCCAACCACCACCTAATGATTTATATAAAGCGACGACCTGATTAGCTACATTCCCTTTAACCTGAGCATAACTGTCTTCACTTCGGGTCATTTTATCTACTGAATTAAGCAGGCGTTCGAAACCTATTTGACCATTTTCATATTGTGTCATTGAAATATTAAAGGCCCGAATAGAGGTATTGACCGAACTAAGCCGTAACCCTTGTTGCTCCTTAAGTAACCCATAACCGCTTAAAGCACTGCTCACCTCAGAGATCGCCTGTAACAGCTTTTTATTGTATTGAACCAATGCCTCTTGCAGGCGCGCATCTTCGAGGCGAACATTATTTTTAATCCGTCCATATTGAAATAAATTCCATGAGAAACTCGGCCCTGCCGCTAATACCAAGGAATCACTAAAACTGAAACTACTCCCATTAGGTACTGTACTATTGATTCCAATTGAGCCGAATAAGGAAAAATTAGGATAAAGAGCTGATTCCGCAATACCTATTCTGGCACTTTGTAAATGGGCTGAGAGCTCAGCAATCTGTAGATCTGGGCGCCTCAGCACAAGATCTGCATCTATGCTATTCACCACCTCTGGCGAGCGTGGCACTAAGCTACTTGATTGGCTCTTATCCATCGGTTGCTTAGTACCCGACTGTGAATATTGCTGTTTATACTTGGCAATTTTAGCGGTAAGTTCAGGCGGATTAAGCATAGGCGTTAATGCATCAGGTAACAGACCAAGCAATACGGCTAAGCCATTATGAGCCTGAATCATACCTATTTTCAAACTAGGCAATACAGCCTGAGTACTGTAAAGCTGACTTTTAGCTTGTTGTACATCAAGCTCAGTTACATTTCCCGAATCAAACTGAACTTGAGTAATATCAACAACGCGTTTCTGGATCTCTATATTACGTTCAGACAACAAGACTCGCTCCTGAAACGTTCGATAGTTAATGTAGTTACGAGCAACCTCGGAAGTGATAATCACTGAAATATCATGGTAAGATGCAATACTGGCATACAACCCGGCTTCAGAGGACTCTATACCTCGGGCATACTTCCCCCAGATGTCAATCTCCCATCCAGCATCAAAAGAGATCAAGCCACTACGAGAGCCCTTTTCATTGTTATAACCTCTGGCAAAACTGCCTGATAATTTCTGTACCTGAGGATATTGCCATCCTTCACTAATACCCAGCACCATACGGGCCTGTAAAATACGAAGACCTGCTGACTCTATATCCAAGTTTTGCTCAATGGCCGTAATCACAAGGGCATTTAAGGTCGGATCATTAAATTGTTGCCACCAGTTTTTAAGATCATACTCTGCATTTGTCGACTGACGTTGTTGCCATTCACTGGGTAATGCTACAGGACCAACACCCTCAAAGTCAGGTCCCACAATGGTGCAACCAGCTAACACAACCACGAAGATGACTATCAAACATCGTTGAATAAATGTCCATACCATTACCATACTCCTAAAATCGCTTCTGTCGTAACTCATGCCAATGGATCTTGTCATAAGCTGATTGACATTGAATAATTGCGTCGAAAATATTTCTATGTAAGTTAAGGAATATATAAAAAGTGGCTATTTCACGCTGACTATACACACTGATGTTCACATCATTAATAAATTGAACCAATAACCGTTCCCATTGATCATGCTGTTGATAATCGTCCTCAAAATCAGACTTGAAACTGTCTTCATTATTTTCATTAGCCAATACTGATGTCATTTTTAGTAATGCATTATCTTGATACGCTTGGCGAACAAGATAAACCAGAGGATTGTGGGTCAATTGGATATCAACCCGAGTAAAAAGGTTAAAATGATCAGTCAATGATTGGCATGCACGTCCAAAATCTTTGATCGCCTCAGGGGATGTGCCGCTAAAATACCTTTTATCTAACTTATTCATCCATAGCAACAACTTAGGTAATGTCGCGTTGATAACGCCAATATGCCAGCTGCTTTTAAATCTATTCCAATAACTATCCGCCCCCAATATATATTGAGTCATTCCCTTTGTAATATGCCTGAAATAACGCTCTTTCATGACTAAACATAGGTGCTCAGCACGACAATTAAAGGGAAAGTAATGGGAAAGAATAATCATAAATACCACCATATAAAACAATATAATAATATTTAATAATACGGCAAAATTGTAATTCATCTGATTATCTATACCCAATACAAACAACCCCATAAGGAAGAATATAATCACTGGTCCCTTAAAAAGATAAAAGGCAATGAAAGTATAGATAAACAAAAATATCCCAAGTGCTAACCAGTGAGTTAAATTCGGCAAAATAAACAAATAGGCAGGCATGGCAAAGAAAAATGTAAAACTAAATAACATCAGCAACAGCTTAGGGTGGACCGGTAAAAAAGAAAGGATAGAAGTAAATATCACCGAGAAGATGACAAATGAGTAACCTCCTGGCGGATTAAAGTAGATCCAAATAAGCCCTGATACCCAATAGATAACAAACACTTTTATTGCTGTTTTAGCATTTTCTGCATCCCACCACAGAAAACGGTCCTGTCGCTGTAGTGACACCTCATTGAAAGGTACTGAGCCTGTAACAGAATCAATGCAAGAGATGCAAATCCCAAGACGACTTAAGTGAGTGTTCATCTGATTTAATAGATAGGCAAAAGAAAACACCTCTGCACGCTGCAAATGAGTCAGATCATTGATTGACTCATCGTTAACCTGAAGCGCTAACGCTTGTTCATCAATCTTAAGCGATTTATCTACCCAGGCCTTATCTGCTAAATTAAACTTTCGAGTTACAGCATCGATACTCTGTTGATAATCGTTAAAATAACAAGAAAAATCAACTGCATCTTCCTTATGATTATCGAGACTATAAATCAGTAATTGAGTGTTTTTTTTGTAGTAATCCAATACCAATAGCCATTCTTTACGATAGCCAGAGACATCACTGCACTCACCACTTAACAACTGGAAACGCTTTTCAAGGGCTGATTGAGCAACAAAAAGCTCATCGATCATTTGCTGCCGAGCATCTCGTCCAATAGGTGTTACATCACCATGATGTTGGCTTAGTATCAACTCAAACAAGGATCGCTGTTTGTTGGACAAGGACTGAGATAGATCAATTAAATTTCGCTCTAATCGTGGCGGAAACACAAATACCGACACTAAGGTGTAAACGACCACTCCAAAACAAGTGGCAAATGCTCTATCAATACCATAGAGAAAAGCACCTTGGGCATCACCACCATTTGAAACCATCAAAATCATTACCCCTGTCAACATAAAGACAGTGGGATCACGCTGATAAGCATTACGTAAATAGAACACCAATGACACCACAACAGAGACACTGAACATATACAGTAATCGCTCTTGTATCAGTAAACCCACCAGTAATAAGCCTATTACTGCGCCAATCACAGTGCCTATCACTCGATAAGTTCCTACGGCTAATGATTCTCGTCGCCCTCCAGTTGAGGCTATGAGCATCACAGTTGTCGCTGCTGTTGATGCTTGAGGCCAACCCATGGCCATAGGGATCAAATAAGCCAAGGCTAATGCGATCGCCACCTTAGATGCGAATTTGAACTTTTCACTCATACAAAAAGGCCACAATAACTGGCTACAATATTGCCAAGATGCAAGAAGCCAATGTTCAGTCGATGGTTTGCTGCCATTTTTAAACATTAATTATCCATTCGCCTCTCGATTACTGGTACAGCTTTTTATTATCATGACGAATCCAACAGCAAATAACTTCCAACTTCTGATATCAAAAAATATAGTCTGGACGAGTGAGTGATGAAATTGACGATAGATAATAAAACCCCAAAAAATTGAACGATAACTAGTCGGAGGCATAATGAATCATACATGACCAACTGATTTTATACATATAAACAACAAAATAAAAGCATTAAACGCTGTTATTTAACCAAAACCCAGACTAATTACTGGTTTGAAGTGACCTAATGCAAAATATTGAGAAGTTATAATTATCGACTCTAATATTTTATAGTTGTGGGTGTCCAAAGACGCTGAAATATTATTGACTATAACCTCTAGTCAAATAAACCAACTTCATAAAACTGCCATGCTCTTATCATTTCATCGTCATATAAATATCAGGACAAGACAGCAAAAACAAAAAAAGCCAGAGCAATCTGCTCTGGCTTTTCATATCTACAAGGTTAATTGGCTACTCACATAGCCCACTGAACATCTAGAGTGATTTCAATCCTCTTTTGAAAAACTCAACAACCTCTAACGGCTGACCTAAATATTGTGAGTGATCGATAAAGATCCCTTGGTCATTTGCCATGACTAACTTCACTGGGAACGCCGTCGTTTCTATCAGTTCTTGGATCTCAGTAATATCGCCAAGCACAAACTCGGCATCGCTACTCAGTTCATCTTTAAACACCTTGTTGGAAGGAGATAACTTAAACTGCTCAACGATATTATTAAAGTCGTGTTTACAATCAAGTGGATTACCATCGATAAAGTGGGCTTTTTGCAGCGCATTTAACACTAGAAGAAGATTATAATGCCGCGCTGCCTAAGTCTCGCTTAGCGATGCCGGACGTATTGACAGTTCTTTAAAGACTCAAGGCCTGTTCTTGTAGGAAACTAATACTTTTAAGAAGATAGTTCTTTAAGGAAAATAGCGACTCACTCACGCTATTTTCCTTATTATCAAATCCGATCACGTAGACTTTTTGATGGTTTGGGCCATGGCGTTATTGTACACCTTCATGATTTTATTGACGGAGTCTGAACCTCCAGCCAATACCGCGCCAGTAAAGACAATATCAACAATCACAAACATGCCTGCTTGGTATCCTGTTAAGCTTGATGAATCAACAATATTACCGATGATTCTAATTCCTATAAATGAGATGAAAATACCGATCCCAAGTCCTAGCCACTGCGATATAAACCGGGAACCCGCCCTGTATTCAGCTCTTTTCTTTTCAGCCTCTTCCAGCTGAATGGTCAAGCTTTTACATTGTGCAGACTCTTGTTCGGCGATGGGTTCTTGTTGAGCCTGTATAAATTTATTCAGGGCCAGCTTTCTTAACTCTATCACTCTGTCTAACTCATCGGCCCCTGCACTTCGCCATGCAGACAGAAAGACCTCAATTGCGCGCTCCACAAACAGTGATAACAGTATCAATGTCCCTAATAGTGACGCCGCATTGTCAATGGCATCACTTTCTATCGATAAATTGATCGGTTTAACCTTCCACGCAACAATAGCGACAATAATGACGCCTAACACTCCCCAAATCCTGCTGTATTTCTTGTTATTACTCATCATCTTTTCGTCCATATTCCATTGTTGATTTTATATCTCATCCTCACCGAGTTCACCCATTTCAATATCAGTACGCTTAAGTTGGCGAACCTGTATTGCAGGGCAAAACTTCTTGGCGATGGTGGTGAGCAATTCTACGTGCCTAGGCTCGGTATTTATGCCAAATATCAGTTCCTGTACATCGACAGCAACAAAAGGCGAGCCGTGTGTAAAGACTCTGTGCTCTTCTTCATGGGACCAGAACTTAAGTTTTCTAGTTAAAATGTTTTTTGCAATATCCCCGCCTTCAATGATTTCAAGTTTGAGATCGTCAACGTAATCGACAGGTTCAATCGATACATGCTTATCAATCACCTTAACGCCAACAGCAAAACCCTTATGACCTTCACTGTAATATGACCACATCAGCATATTGGCTGGAGTCTCACTGAGCGAAAGTAACTTATATTCGGATTTTCGTCCTCGGATGAGGGAGATACTCTCTTTGGTCAGCATCCCTTTTGAGTAGATATAGCGTCCTTCCATTGGATCATTAAGAGTTTTGAAGTCCGCAGCAAACAAGCGTTTGTTGACGAATATATCCAGTGCAAACTCCAGGTTATCGAAACCTCTGTATTTATACAGTCTCATATCATCCCTTTCTATCTCAATAATATAAAGGCCAATATAAACTTAAAACCAATTCACACCAAATACTCGATGTCGGTATTGCCATACTGGCGTTTCTCGAAGCTCTGACTCGCTATATACCTTAAGCAGCTCATCACCAAAAGTCGACAAGCCCTTTTCCAATCCATTTTCATATTGGAAGTGCCACCACTCAGCGCCTAACCAGAGCCCTTTTTTAAAGAATGAACTCCGAGAACGGATCCGCTCAAACCCCTCCTCTTTGAACAGAGACGTTAGATCGATAAATCGACCTGTTACTATCTTGCCTGTTTCTCTAGAGTCGTAGGTGATCGCTTTTAAGTCCATTTGTGTACCGCCTTCGGCTCGGGCATACACTCGCCATAACCTGTCGCCATCGGGGGAGATAATAAAAGGATCAGTACGCGTCTTTTCCATGCCACTGCCGACAAATAGGTCTAATGCTCTGCCTGTGTAATGAAAAGAGGTCGCGCTGCGTGAGGAGTTCATTTTTGCTTTGAGGGAACGTCTTGCGCCGGAACTGGTGATCAGTCCACCTGCTTGCTGAACTTGTTCATATACCCGCATATAGGCGTTGGCCACATCTTCACGTAAGAAGAAGCGATCATAGCCGCCTTTATAGCGATCGGCGCTAACACGCTGCCAATCCATCAATGTATGTCCACTATCATCAACAGCAGGGCTTATTTGCTCATCTCGGTGGATCGCTAACGCCTCTCTGATGGCATTCCAAGTATTGGGCCCTACAACACCATCGGCATACAGACCATGCTCCTCCTGAAACTTAATCACGGCGACTTCTGTCTTTCCCCCATACAGTCCATCCACGGAGCCTGGTTGAAATCCCATTTCTGCCAGCACCTCTTGAATTGTTTTAACGTCATCTCCACTGCTCTTTATTGTTAAATTCATCATAATGTCCTTTTATGTCATAAAAGAGTGTATGCATTGGTTCCTTTTCTTAGCTTTCATAAATCTGTTAATTCCCACTGTGATAGTAAAATTAACGGAGAGCAAAACCCAGTCATTGTCACTATTTTAACCCCTTTGGATTAGCCTGAGGGTCTAATACCAATCAGTATAAGAAGTTGATCTACTCAGAGTGTTTTTTGGCAAACTA
>OJDH01000234.1_pt1 | contig 36046 bp, 36 predicted proteins | sample 1592761 | NCBI WGS metagenome assembly OJDH01 (sample SAMN05416855, study PRJEB24817) | seawater metagenome | isolation source: Sea water | place: Canada:Atlantic | collected 2013-11
GCTGGATCCTGCGAGGTGGCCTTATCACCATGTAGCAGCGCGCTCCGCGCGCGTCAGTACGCCCTGGTACTACACGGCTCTCTGACGCCCGTGGCATACGCGGCTACAGAGCTTCAGATCGGGGTAATCCGGTAACTGCAGCGCAGATCATCATTAAGCAAGTGCTGTTCCCGCTCTACCTGTGCCTGCTCGGCCAGCAGGGTCTGGAATATCTCCAGCTCGGAGCGACAGAAGCCCCGGCAGGCGGTGGCGGCGGCGCAGATAGGGCAGTGGTGTTCCAGTAGTACAAAGCTGCCATCGTCCAGTGCTTGCCAGTCCGCCATATACCCTTCAGTACGCCGCAAGGCGGCCAGTGTCGCGATTTTGTCGCTCAGTTCCTGTTGTGTCTCGAGTGCGTTCTGATAGGCAGCGAGCTGCTGCTGCTCCCGTTGATTGATTAACTTCTCCAGTCCTTGCTCGCCAAACAGTTCAGTCACGGACTCGATCAGCTGCAGGCTCAGTTCGGCGTGACGGTCGGGGAAGCGTTGCATCGCCCGTGCGGTAAGGTACCAGCTGCGCTTGGGCCGGCCTCGACCCGCAATATTCTCCTGCCAGTACACCAGCTCCTGATCGGCTAATGCCTGCAGGTGGCGGCGTGCGCCCATAGATGTGATACCCAGGCTGTCACCTAGCTCTGCAGCGGAGAGAGGGCCACGGGTTTTCAGGAGTTCGAGGATCTGATCTGCATTATTCATAGTCTGGGATTATCAGTGGATAGTTATATTTAATCAACAATAGTGTTTACTAAATGGAGATTCCGACATTAAATAAATATAAATGTTTACTTAATATCGAGGCCAGGAGGTTCGAATGCAGCGTACGGAGTGGGTTCTGTTTATGACGGTATTGCTGGCTGTGGCTGGGTTTGCTCTGCCGACGCCGGTCATTACACCGATGTTCATGAATCCGGATGGTGGGCTGCTGGCAGCGGATGTGGGTCAGACTGAGCGGATCTGGTGGCTGATGGGCTGTTTTGCGCTGTATCCGTTGGGACAGATGATGGGTGGCCTCTGGCTGGGACGGCTGTCGGATCAGTTTGGCCGTAAGCCAGTATTGAGTATTGCGCTAATCGGTGTGGTACTTGGCTATGTACTTATGGCCCTTGCGATCTGGTGGCAGTGGTTATGGCTGTTGCTGGCAGCACGGCTATTCAGTGGCCTGTGTAATGGCACTGTGGCGATTGCTCAGGCGCTGGCGGCAGATATCAGCGCCCCAGAACGCAAGCCTGTTCTGTTTTCACGGTTGAATATCGCACTCAATATGGGCTGGATTATCGGCCCGCTGTCTGGCGGGTTACTGGCAGAACAAAGCGGTGATTACGCAGTGCCGTTTTTGATCGCCGGTGCTGTGGCGTTTTTGAACCTGCTTAGTGTGCACTGGTACTTACCAGAGAGTCCGCTGGCTGCGCTCGCTGAGTCAGTTCCGACTAAAACCGATTCACTATGGCGGTTCACGCAATTGAAGCGCTATCTGGTACTGACGTTGCTTAGTTATGGCGCGATTATGCTCTACTTCAACTTTTTTAATGTCTGGCTGGTCGAGAGGTTTGGCCAGACACCCTTCGAGCTGGCCCTCGCGGCGGTGGTTGTGAGCGTGCCTATGAGTATTGGCAGCTGGCTGGCAGGACGCTTATCCGGACGGCTGGACCTGCTCTGGCTTGGGTTAGTCGGTCACCTGTTGATGGCGCTGGGCATGGGGCTGTTTATTGTACCGTCGTCGCTACTGGGGCTTTATCTGGTGATGACGGTCGCCGGGGTGGGTATTACCATCGGTGAGCAGGCCACAGCGCTGGGGGTGTCGAATAATGCGCCGGTACATCAGCAGGGTGAGGCGATGGGGCTGTATCGTGGGCTGGCGATGGGCAGTGAGCTGACGGCTGCGGGTGTGGGGGCTGTACTGATCCTGCCAGGGCTGGAATTTGCCTATATCGGTGCGGCGGTACTGGCACTGAGTTGCGGTGTTATTTTCCTGCAGCAGGCGGTGGTAAGACTGGGCTGGCGATTCATGCCTGAGTAAAGCTGTCCCGGTGAGCTGTCATCTCACCGGGACAGTCTGGAAGTTCACGCCATGGCCAGCACTTCGTTGACCAGCTGGTCGATGCCGCTGGCGGCCTCCATCATTGAGCCAGCCAGCATATAGGCCGGGGTGGTCACGACCTTTTTCTCAGTATCGATCACAATCTCGTTAACCGGACAGGTCTGGTGGTTAGCGCCCATCGCTTCAATGGTCGCGGCGATATCGGCATCGGTACCGATGGTGCAGGTCGTACCCGGGCCAAACAGCAGCGGTGTCATTGTTGGCGCAATGCAGATCAGCCCAACGGGCTTGCCTGCGGCATGGATGGCCTGAGTAAAGCGCAGTACATCCGGGTTAACGCTACAATTTCTGCCGTTAATGGCGAAGTCACACAGGTTTTTCGCTGCGCCAAAGCCACCCGGGATAATCAAAGCATCGTAGTCGTCGGCGCAGGCCTGGGCCAGATCGATAATCTCACCACGGGTGATACGCGCCGCCTCTACCAGCACGTTGCGTTGCTCGTCTTCGGTGACTTCGCCTGTCAGGTGGTTAACCACATGCAGCTGATCGATATTGGGGGCCATACACTGGTACTGGGCACCGTTGCGTTCCAGCTGCAATAGAGTGAGTACTGACTCGTATATTTCAGCACCATCGTATACGCCACAACCGGCCAGGATAACTGCTACTTTTTTCATCCGTCGTCTCCTCTCTCGTCCATAATTCTTGTTGATCAGGGCCTGTCCCCTGCTGGTGAGATTACGTTACCATCATCTATACCCAGAGGCAGTACAGACCGTCAGGTCGCCTGTCATCTAAATGTCATATATATCGAGTCCAATGCTCGCCAGAACAGAAGGAAGTTACCCGTGGCCTTTAACCATAGCCAACGCACCTTTCCCAACACCCGTCTGCGCCGGATGCGCGCGGATGATTTCAGCCGTCGGATGATGCGTGAAAATACCCTGACCCCGGATGATCTGATCTACCCGATGTTTGTTATCGAAGGTAAGGGTCAGACCGAACAGGTGGCCTCCATGCCAGGTGTGCAGCGCTTCAGTGTGGATCTGCTGGTGAATGAGGTGAAAGAACTCGCCTCGCTGGGTATTCCGGCGGTATGCCTGTTTCCGGTAACGCCCACCAGTGCCAAGTCGGAGCTGGCGGAAGAAGCCTTTAACCCCAATGGCCTGGCGCAGACCGCCATGCGGGCGATTAAAGATGCCTGTCCGGAAATGGGAATCATGACCGATGTGGCGCTGGACCCGTTCACGACCCATGGGCTGGACGGCATTATCGATAGCGAAGGTTATGTGCTGAATGACCGTACCATTGAAGTACTGGTTAAACAGGCACTGTCTCATGCCGAAGCGGGGGCCGGCATCATGGGGCCGAGTGACATGATGGATGGCCGCATTGGTGCAATTCGTGCTGCGCTAGAGTCTGATGGCCATGTAAATACCCGCATTATGTCCTATGCGGCCAAGTACGCCAGTGCTTACTACGGCCCGTTCCGTGATGCTGTGGGCTCTGCTGGTAACCTGGGTAAGAGCAACAAGTTCAGCTTCCAGATGGACCCGGCCAATAGTGATGAAGCGCTGCATGAAGTTGCTATGGATCTGGCCGAAGGGGCTGACATGGTGATGGTCAAGCCGGGTATGCCATACCTGGACGTGGTACGCCGGGTGAAAGACGAGTTCAAAGTGCCAACGTTTGCCTACCAGGTCAGCGGTGAATACGCCATGCATATGGCGGCGTTCCAGAACGGCTGGCTGGATGAAGAAACGGTGATGCTGGAGTCACTGATGGCCTTTAAACGGGCCGGTGCCGACGGTGTGTTGACCTATTTTGCCAAACGCACCGCGCAATTACTGAATAACTGATAGGTAGCCGATCCGCAGGTTGGCTCAGGGAGTGCGCAATGACCGTGGTTGAAACAGCTGTAAAAACAGAACTGGATGGAACGTTGGATATGCCAACCGCTGAAGCGACCGCCGCCCTGGTGGAAAGCCGCGAAAGTGTGCCGATTACCGAGCCGGTGGAGCAACCACCGCTGGATCTTAAGGCCCCTGAGCTTTACATCAACCGCGAACTGAGCCACTTGCAATTTAACCTGCGGGTACTGGAACAGGCGCTGGATGAAAATCACCCGTTGCTGGAACGACTGATGTTCCTGCTGATTTTTACCAGCAACCTGGATGAATTTTTCGAGATTCGGGTGGCTGAGCAGCTACGTCAGATCAAGTATGGTCGTGAAGTGGTAGGCCCGGATGCGATCCATCCACGAAAAGTGCTGAACCGGATTGGCGAGATCTGTGCGACCAATGTGGAACGTCAGTACAAAATCCTGAATGAAACGATTTTTCCGGCGCTGGAAAAAGAGAACATTCACTTTGTTCGCCGCCGTGACTGGACGTCTGCCCAGCGTGACTGGGTAAAAACCTACTTTGAGGAGCAGCTGTTTCCGGTCATCAGCCCGGTCGGGCTGGACCCGTCGCACCCGTTCCCACGGTTGGTGAATAAAAGCCTCAACTTTATCGTTGAACTCGATGGTAAAGATGCCTTTGGCCGGGAAACCGGGCTGGCGATTATTCCTGCACCACGTTCACTGCCCCGGCTGATTCGCCTGCCGGACGAGCTGTGTGATAGCGGTGACAACCTGATTTTTCTGTCGTCGATTATCCATGAGTTCGCTGACAGTCTGTTCCCTGGCATGACGGTAGAGGGCTGTTATCAGTTCCGCATCACCCGTAATGCCGACCTGACCTTTGATTTCGAAGAGATTGACGATCTGGCTCATACCCTGCGAGGGGAGCTGCATTCGCGTAAATACGGTGACGCCGTGCGGCTGGAAGTGGATAAGCGTACGCCTGAGGAACTGATCAACTTCCTGCAGACTGAATACAGCCTGGACGAAAGCCAGACCTACCGGGTGGATGGCCCGGTGAACCTGACCCGGCTGATGGCGGTGCGGGATCTGGTCGAGCGTAACGACCTGCGTTACCCACCGTTCTCGCCGGGGATTCCGGGCAAGCTGAAAGCAGAAAAGAACATCTTTGAAGTACTGAAACAGCAGGATCAGCTGCTCCATCACCCGTTCCAGTCGTTTGGTCCGGTGGTGGATCTGCTCCGTCAGGCCGCCCAGGACCCTAATGTCGTGGCCATCAAGCAGACGCTATACCGTACCGGGATCAAGTCAGACATCGTCAAAGCGCTGGTAGAGGCGGCCCGGGTGGGTAAAGAGGTGACTGTGGTGATCGAGCTGCGAGCCCGCTTTGACGAGGAAAGTAACCTGACCCTGGCAGCCCGGTTGCAGGAAGCGGGCTGTCTGGTGGTATACGGGGTAGTGGGCTACAAGTGCCATGCCAAGGCGATGCTGGTGGTACGCCGCGAAGGCAACAAACTGGTGCGCTACTCTCACCTGGGTACCGGTAACTATCACTCCGGCACAGCGCGGCTGTACTCCGATTACAGCTACCTGACGGCGGATCAGGAGGTCGGCGAAGATGTCCATAAGGTGTTCCAGCAACTCACCGGCATGGGCAAAATTCAGAAACTTAAGCATCTGTATAACGCGCCATTCACCCTGCATGCCAAGATGATTGAGCTGATCCAGAATGAAGCTCGGTTGGCGAGGGCGGGTAAGCCGGGTCATATCATGGTCAAGGTGAATGGTCTGACCGAGCCGAAGATGATCCGTGCTCTGTACGAAGCGTCTCAGGCGGGAGTTAAAGTTGAGCTGATCATCCGCGGCATGTGTCGTCTGCGGCCAGGGCTGGAAGGGGTGTCCGAGAATATCAGTGTACGTTCGATCATTGGCCGTTTCCTGGAGCACACCCGGGTGTATTACTTCGGTAACAACGGCAAGCCGGATGTGTTCTGTGCCAGCGCCGACTGGATGGAGCGTAATATGCTTAACCGGGTAGAAACCGGCTTCCAGATGACGGGTAAGCAGGCTGAGCGGCTTAAGCGTGAGCTGGACTACTACATGCAGGACAACAGCCAGAGCTGGCAACTGCACAGCGATGGCAGCTACACCCTGAACCAGCCGCAAGAGGGTGAAGCAGCGTTCAATGCCCAGCAGACCCTGCTGGCGGAGTTCGCCAACTGAGCCTGAATGCCTGTACACCCGCTCAGTTCTGAGCGGGTTTTTCTTTTCTGCCGATCGGCTATTGCCCTGCTTGCGTGGCCTGAGTTTCGCTCAGCCTGCCTTATTTTTGGATAAAACAGTCTTTTTAACTGTGTTTATATACAGTTTCACTTTGGTCCATGCTGCAATTGTTGCCCATTAATTCAGAATATTATTCTGAATTAATGTTCGCTTAAGCAATAATATATGACGCCCCGTCGCTACAAGGCTATCCAGCCGATATATTCTTTCCTCTTTTCCCCTCTGATGTAATGTTGTCAGCATTTGATTATTGCGATTTGATGATGAAATACGCAGAATAGAGCCCTTCAGATATTTTAATGGCCGATCAGGCTTGCTAATGAAGGGCAGCGTTTTGTCACGCTGTCGCATCATCAACCTGCAGCCAGCTAAGTCTGGCGAGCCGATGAAAAAGCGGAAACCATAATAAGATGGCTAATGCAGAAACAGCGCTTGAGCTGATCGATATTCATAAGTCCTACGACGAGCTGGAAGTTCTGAAAGGCGTCAGCCTGACGGCACACAAAGGCGATGTAATCTCTATTCTGGGCTCCAGTGGCTCCGGTAAGAGTACCCTGCTGCGCTGTATCAACATGCTTGAGCAGCCAAACCAGGGTCGCATCATCATTGGTGGCGAAGAACTGGGACTGAAGAAAGACAAATTCGGTGCGCTGGAAGCAGCCAACCGTAAGCAGCTGGAACGCATGCGTTCACAGCTGGGATTTGTGTTCCAGCAGTTTAATCTCTGGCCGCACAAGACCATCCTGCAGAACATCATTGAAGCACCGATCCAGGTGCTCAAGCAGCCGAAAGCGCAGGCCGTCGCCTACGCTCAGGAATTGCTGCGTAAAGTGGGTCTGCTGGATAAACAGGATGCCTACCCGGGTAACCTGTCTGGTGGTCAGCAGCAGCGTATCGCCATCGCCCGCACCCTGGCGATGGACCCGGCAGTATTGCTGTTTGATGAGCCGACGTCTGCGCTGGACCCGGAGCTGGTTAATGAAGTGCTGGCGGTTATGCGTGATCTGGCTGATGAAGGCCGGACGATGCTGATTGTGACCCACGAAATGCGTTTCGCACGGGATGTGTCAAGCCAGGTGGTGTTCCTGCACCAGGGACAGATTGAAGAGATGGGCCCCCCGGAACAGGTATTCGACAACCCCACCTCTGCTCGGGTACGGGACTTTATGTCCAGTCACCAGGGCTGATTGCTCCATGGCCCGGATCTGCCGGGCCTACTAAAAATAACTATTTTCAGAGAGATGCAAAAACTATGAGCATTCGTAAACTGATTGCAACCGGTTGTGTTATTGCGGCAGCTGCCGTATCTGCCCAGAGCACCTTTGCTGGCGACAAGCTGCGCATTGCGACCGAAGGTGCGTACGCGCCGTTCAATATGGTGAACTCCGAAGGTCAGCTGGTGGGCTTCGACGTTGAGATCGCCAAAGCACTGTGTGTTGAGATGAAGGCGGATTGTGACGTCGTTGCACAGGACTGGGACGGTATTATTCCGGGCCTGCGGGCACGCAAGTACGATGCCATCGTAGCCTCCATGTCGATCACTAAAGAACGTCTGCGCGTGGTCGATTTCTCTGAAAAATACTACTCCAACGTACTGGCATTTGTTGGCCCTAAAGGCGCCGATATGGGTATCACCAAAGCCGCGCTGAAAGGCAAAACCATCGGTGCTCAGCGCGCGACGATTGCGGGCCAGACGCTGGAAGATGTCTACGGTGATACGGTTAACGTAAAACTGTATGACACTCAGGACAACGCGTACCTGGATATGTCCTCCGGCCGCCTGGATGGCCTGTTGTCTGACAAATTCCCAGCCTATGACTGGTTGAAATCGACCGAAGGCAAGAAGTTTGAATTCAAAGGCGCGGACATCGATATCAACGACAAAATCGGTATCGCGGTACGTAAAGGCGACAAGCTGAAAGGCAAACTGGATAAAGCGATCAAAGCGATCGTGGCTAACGGCAAATACGCCGAGATCAACGCCAAGTACTTCCCGTTCTCCATCTATTAATAGATGGCTCTGAGTAAGCCTCCGTCCGGGGGCTTACCTCAATCATTCTCAAGGTAAATTTCATGGATCTGCAAGGTTTTGGCCATCTGCTGCTTAGTGGCAGCTGGATGACTATGCAGTTAGCACTCACCAGTCTGGTGTTTGGACTGATGCTGGGCCTGCTCGGGGCCGCAGCCAAACTGTCCAGATCACCGGTTGCGCGCGGTATTGCTGTGGGATATACCACGATTATTCGTGGTATTCCGGAGCTGCTGCTGGTGCTGACGCTGTATTTTGGTGGTGCTCAGGTACTGATGTGGGCAGCCAGTTTCTTTGGCTACGATGAGTACATCGAAGTTGGCCCGTTTGCGGCCGGTGTGGCGGCACTGTCGATTGCTTTTGGTGCCTATTCCACTGAAGTTTTCCGCATGGCGATGCTGGAAATTCCCAAAGGCCAGAGCGAAGCGGCTCAGGCAATGGGGATGACCCGCAACCAGACATTCCTGCGTATTACTATGCCGCAATTGTGGCGGCTGGCGCTGCCAGGGCTGGGTAATCTGTTTCAGGTACTGCTTAAAGATACCGCGCTGGTATCGGTGGTGGGCCTGAATGAGCTGATGCGTCAGGCATCGGTGGGTGCTGCATCCACCAAAGAGCCCTTCACGTTTTACATGGCGGCGGCCGTGTTGTATCTGGGCCTGACCCTGCTGGCGACACTGTTCACCATGTATATGGAGCGGGTTTGTAACCCGGCAGCCCGAGGAGGCCGTTCATGAGCTGGGAATGGGAAATTATCTGGCAGTACCTGCCAAAACTGCTGGACGGTGCCTGGCTGACGCTGGAGCTGATTGCGCTGTCGGGCCTGTTCGGCATGCTGCTGGCGTTGCCGATCGCCCTGATGCGGGCATCGAAAAATGCCTGGTTACGCGCGATTCCGTTTGCTTACATCTTCTTCTTCCGTGGTACGCCGCTGCTGGTACAGATCTTCCTGATCTACTACGGCGCATCACAGTTTGAGGTGATCAAGGAGTCGTTCCTGTGGCCAATTCTGAAACAGCCGTACTGGTGTGCCATTATTGCCTTCTCGCTCAACACTGCAGCCTACAGCGCTGAGCTGTTGCGTGGCGCGATTCAGTCAATCCCTAAAGGTGAAGTCGAAGTCTGTGAAGCACTGGGCATGAGCAAACCGCTGATGATCCGCCGGGTGGTCCTGCCCCGCGCCTTCGGCATCGTGCTGCCTGCGTACGGTAACGAGCTGCTGTTGATGCTGAAAAGTTCGGCGCTGGCCTCCACCATCACCCTGCTGGACATCACTGGCATGGCACGGACGATTATTGCCCGTACCTACACCCCGATGGAGATGTTCTTCGCCGCCGGTATGGTGTACCTGGTAATTGCAGCGCTGATGATTGCGACGTTCCGCTTCATCGAGTTCCGTCTGAACCGCTACCAGTACTACCATCACACCCCGCTGCCGAAAACGCTCGACCCGCAGCTGCGTGATGAGCACCTGGATACCTGATCTGCTGATAATCAGATCGATAAAAACCCGGCACTGGCGACAGTGACCGGGTTTTATTTTGGCACCCGGCTCCAAGGAACCATTTCCACCAGGCTGACCAGCTGGTACATATACCCGCTTATTTCAAAGAGTGCTCTGCGGTGTCTACATTCGTGAAAATCAAACCGGGCCCCTGGTGGGTCGTTGCGGCGGCGGCGCTGATTCTGGCGTATAGCATGGGCGTGCGGCAGACCATGGGGCTGCTGATCCCGGATATCAGCCTGTCGTTGAATATGCTGCTGCCCGAGCTGTCGTTCAGCTTTGCGGTGCAGAATCTGGTGTGGGGTGCGGTGGCACCGGTGGCCGGGTTGCTGGCGGAGCGTTACGGCACGGCGAGAGTGCTGCTGGTGGGCGCGGTGCTGTATGGCATCGGGCTGGTAGTAACGGCCCTGGCTCAGAGCAGTGCCGTATTCTTTATTGGTAATGCACTGTTGATCGGGCTGGGTACCGGGGCGACCACCTTTCCGCTGGTACTGGCGGCGGTGGGCAAGCGTTTTCCTGAGCGCAACCGCACGCTGGCGCTGGGTATTGCCAGTGCCGGGGGCTCGCTTGGGCAGTTTGTCTATGCCATGACGCTGAGCCTGGCGGGGCCATCACTGAACTGGTCTGGCACGTTGCTGTTGTTTGCGGGCAGTACGATCATTGTGCTGGCGCTGGCCTGGATGCTGGCCAGTGAGACAAAACCCAGTGCGCCGGTGGCAGGGCAGAAGCTATTTGACTGGCAGCAGATTGGCGCGGCGCTGAAGGTGCGCGAGTATCAGCTGTTGAACATCGGTTTCTTTGTCTGTGGTTTTCATATTGCCTTTATCTCGGTGCATATGTCCGGGCTGGTGAGCTTCTGTGGCCTGCCGCCGGATGTCGCCTCGGACTCGCTGGCGCTGATCGGGCTGGTGAATATTTTTGGCGGGGTGCTGGCGGGCTGGGCCGGAGATCGCTGGCATAAGCCCTGGCTGCTGACGCTGGTGTACTGGCTGCGTGCCTGCCTGATTATGGCGCTGATGCTGCTGCCCAAAAGCGAGCAGCTGTTCTATCTGTTTGGGGCGGCGATGGGCATGTTATGGCTGTCTACCGTGCCGCTGACCAGTGGTGCGGTGGCTCAGCTGTTTGGCCCGCAGAACCTGGCCTCGCTGTTTGGCATTGTGATGTTCAGCCACCAGATCGGCGCGTTCTTTGGCAGCTGGGCTAGTGGACTGATGTTCGAGTGGTCCGGTGACTGGAACCTGGCGATGATGATCAGCGCGGCGCTGGGGCTGCTGGCCGCCGCCGTGCATCTGCCGATCACCCCGCAGCGGTTGAAGCTACAGCCTGCGGTATCGGCCGGGTAATGGTCGATGTAGCAGCCCACTCCGTGGGTGTCAGAGCCGTGTGCCGACCCTGACGCGCGCGGAGCGCGCTGCTACCACACGCGTTACAGCATCTCCCGATAGCCCTGCTGATAGCCCGGATACTGGAAGGTAAACCCGGTGCTTTTCAGCAGGCTGTTATCACAGCGCTTGCTACCGGCAAACCGGCCCAGGCTGGCATCACTGATCTCTGTTCCCAGTTGCTGTGCCAGCCAGTCGGTGACCTCATGCAGAGGTACGGGCTGGTCATCGGACGCCAGATAAATCGGTGCCAGCCGGTTCCCCTGACGCTGGTGTTCGATCAGGTGAGCCAGCACCCGGGCGCAGTCCCGCTGATGAATGCGGTTACTGTAGCTCAGTGGCTCCGCGGGTGCGCCTTTACCGCTGCGCACCGTCTCCAGCATCCGGGTACGACCGGCACCATAGATACCGGAAAATCTCACCACGGTCGCTGATATCTCGCTGTGGAGCAGAGCCTGTTCGGCTTTCAGCATCACCGCCCCGCTGAACCGGGTGGGCTGGCAGGGTGAGCTTTCATCCACCCAGCTGTGATCGGCCTGGTGGTAAACGCCGGTGCTGGAGGTGAAAAAAATATGCTTCGGTGGTGCCGGCAGGGCAGCCAGGGTTGCTGCCAGGCCGTCGATATAGGTGGCCCGGTAACCGGCTTCAGTGTGGCTGCTGGCAGCGGCGCTGAAAACCACATAATCGGCGGCGGGCAGGTTCTGCAGGCTGTCGGGCTGATGCAGGTCAGCGGCGATGCCGTGGATGCCTTGAGGCAGCTGGTTTATAGTACGTCGTACACCGCTGACCCGGTAACCGGCGTCCAGCAGTTGCAGCCCCAGTGCTGTACCCACACTCCCGCAACCGATAATCAGGACATGCATGTTGTTCATTGAGAACCTCCTGGCTCGAATTTGCCGCAGTTTAACAGAGGAATCCGGACGATGACCCTTACGGAATTACGTTACATTGTGACGCTGGCTCAGGAACAGCATTTTGGCCGGGCGGCGGAGCGCTGCTTTGTCAGTCAGCCGACACTGTCGATTGCGGTAAAAAAACTGGAAGAAGAGCTGGGTGTCGCACTGTTTGAGCGCAGTAAAAGTGCAGTGCGGGTAACCCCGGTGGGGGAGAAGGTGATACGCCAGGCTCAGCGAGTGCTGGAACAGGCGGAAACCATCAAGGATCTGGCCCACGAGGGCAAAGATCAGCTCAGCGCACCGCTACGGGTGGGAGCCATCCACACCATCGGTCCTTATCTGTATCCCCATCTGATCCCGGAAGTACAGCGTATTGCGCCGCAGATGCCGCTGTATATCGAAGAGAATTACACCGAAACCCTGCGCACCAAGCTGCGTAATGGCGAGCTGGATGCGGCGATCCTGGCGCTGCCCTTCCAGGAACCGGATGTGCTGACCCGGCCTGTCTATGATGAGCCGTTTATGATGTTGTTGCCCACACAGCATCCCTGGGCGAAACAGCAGGAAATCGACTCGGCCCGGTTGCCGGACACTCAATTGCTGTTACTTGGTGAAGGACACTGTTTTCGTGATCAGGTACTGGAAAGCTGCCCGACCCTCAATCAGCCCGGCCCCGATCAGCACACCATCACCGAAGGCAGCTCACTGGAAACGATCCGCATGATGGTCGCCTCCGGGCTGGGCAGCTCGGTACTGCCGTTGTCTGCGGCGACTAACCCGCATTACCGCTCCGAGCTGGTGGTCACCCGTCCGTTCAGTGAGCCGGTGCCGGTGCGTACGGTGGCTGTGGCCTGGCGTGCCAGCTACCCGCGACCCCAGGCGATTGAAGCGCTGATCACGGCGGTCAGCCGTTGTCGACCTGGAGACCGTGCTGCCCCATGAATATGGCACTACGACCGGTGACCGACCTGAAAGGGGTGGGTACCGCCATGGCATTGAAGCTGGAAAAGCTGGGTATTCATTGCCTGCAGGATTTACTGTTCCATTTGCCGCTGCGTTATCAGGATCGTACCCGTATCCGGGCGATCGGCGCGTTGCGGCCGGGTGATGAATGTGTGGTGATTGGTGAGATCAAAGCTGCCGATGTGCTGCAGGGCCGCCGCCGCAGTCTGCTGTGCCGGCTGCAGGATGGCACGGGTACCCTGACGCTGCGGTTTTTCCACTTTAATGCCGGGCAGAAAAACGCTTTGAAGCCTGGCCTGACCATTCGCTGTTTCGGTGAAGCCCGGCCCGGCCCTGGCGGGCTGGAGATGGTGCATCCGGAATACCGTAAGCAGACTGAAGATGGGCTGGTGGCGGTGGCGGAAACCCTGACGCCGGTCTATCCGATGACCGAAGGGCTGCAGCAGAACCGGGTGCGCACCCTGATTCAGCAGGTACTTGAAGAGCTGGATGACCAGACCATCGAAGAGTTGCTGCCCGCCAGTTTACGGGCGCAATGGCAGCTGTGGTCGCTGGCCGACAGCCTGCGTTACCTGCACCAGCCACCGGCTGACGCCGATCAGAACCTGATGCTGGAAGGCAAACACCCGGCCCAGCGTCGGTTAGCGTTTGAGGAACTGCTGGCGCATAACCTGTCGCTGCAAAAAGTGCGGTTGAAAACCCGTGAACAGGGTGCCCCGGCGTTGCCGTTGCACAATACGCTGGTCGCGCAATTCCTCACCGGGTTGCCTTTCACGCCCACCGGGGCACAGCAGCGGGTGGCAGCGGAGGTGGCCCAGGATATGGCTCAGCCCTTCCCGATGCTGCGGCTGGTGCAGGGTGATGTGGGCTCGGGTAAAACGATTGTGGCTGCGCTGGCTGCGTTACAGGCAGTAGAAAATGGCGCGCAGGCGGCGATTATGGCCCCCACCGAGATTCTGGCCGAACAGCACTATATTAACTTTACCAGCTGGCTGGAGCCGCTGGGGCTTAAGGTGGCCTGGCTGGTGGGTAAGCTCAAGGGCAAGGCCCGTCAGGAACAGCTGGCCAGCATTGTTGATGGTTCGGCTAATGTGGTGGTTGGCACCCATGCGCTGTTTCAGGAAGAGGTAGTTTTCAAGGATCTGGGGCTGGCGGTGATCGATGAGCAACACCGCTTTGGCGTGCATCAACGCCTCAGCCTGCGCGAGAAAGGCCGTAATGGCAATTGCGCCCCCCATCAGCTGATTATGACCGCCACGCCGATTCCCCGTACCCTGACCATGAGTGCTTACGCTGACCTCGACTGTTCGATCATCGACGAGCTGCCGCCAGGGCGGACGCCGGTCAATACGGTGCTGATCGCTGATACCCGCCGTAACGAGGTGGTTGAGCGGGTACGATCGGCCTGCTCGGAAGGGCGGCAGCTGTACTGGGTCTGTACGCTGATTGAAGAGTCGGAGCAGTTACAGTGCCAGGCCGCCGAGGTGACCTGTGAACAGCTACGCGAAACCCTGCCCGAGCTGCGTATTGGACTGGTACACGGGCGAATGAAGCCCGCTGAAAAAGCGGCGGTAATGGCGCAGTTCAAAGCCGCCGAGCTGGATCTGCTGGTGGCCACCACGGTGATTGAAGTGGGCGTGGATGTGCCGAATGCCAGTGTGATGATTATCGAGAACCCGGAACGACTCGGTCTGGCTCAGCTGCACCAGCTGCGCGGTCGGGTTGGTCGTGGCTCGGTGGAAAGCTTCTGTGTACTGATGTACCAGCTGCCCCTGTCGCAAACCGGTAAAGAACGGCTGGCGGTGATGCGCCAGACCACCGATGGCTTCAAAATCGCTGAGAAAGATCTCGAACTGCGCGGCCCGGGTGAAGTGCTGGGCACGCGCCAGACCGGCGACATGCAGTTTCGTATTGCTGATCTGCAGCGGGATGGTGATCTGCTGGGGCGGGTGCGCGAGCTGGCCGGGCAGATGGAACAGTTCCCCCTGCAGTCACAGCAGCTGGTGTGGCGCTGGCTGGGCCGGGGCGAAGAATATGGCAATGTCTGAACAGGCTGCTGGCCGGGCGTCTGTTCCATAACGCAGCTGCAATAAATTAGCCGACAGGTTGCATAGCCACGGGCTGGACAAGGCCGTAGAATCAGCGCCCGCTGGTCAGCTATCCGGTCGTTCTGATGACGGCTGACCGAAGTGTACCCGTGGAAATAGGGGTACGTATTGAGTTTATAACGTCACCAGACGGGCCGAGACGGACACTCTGCGGTGCTGGCACAATTTGCGGGATGACAGCTGTGATAAAACCCACGGAACAACAACTGGTGATGATCGAGCAGCAACTGGGCCGTTTCCCGAGGGGCCTGGTGGGTATTGCTCACCAGACCGCGGATGGCGTACCGGTGGTATTACAGATGCGCTCGCTGGTGGATGATCAGCCATTTCCAACCCTGTACTGGCTCTGCAGCCGTGATTTGCACCGGGCGCTGGCGCGGATTGAGGATCAGGGCTGGGTCAAGGCAATTGAAGCTGAACTGGCGGAAAATAGTGACTTGCATGCGGCCTATCAACAGGACCAGCGGGCCTACGTTGAAGCACGCTGGCAGGCGATGGACTCGACCGACCGGGCACGGATCGACGAACTGGGCTTTCTGGATCTGTTCAATCGCTATGGTATTGGTGGTATCGCTAACTGGGACAAAGTGCGCTGCTTGCATATGCAGTACGCGCAACATCTGGTAATGGGCAACGTCATTGGCCGTCGGCTGGATGCTGAATTTGATCTGGCTGGGCTGGCTATACAGCTCTGAGGCGTTACCGCAAGACGCAGGGACACGCCAGTTGGCGAAGTGAGGGATCCGTGAGTGTAATACCTGAAGCGCCGGAGGCATCCAAAGGCCGTTATGGCGTGCTGCTACTACTTGGTCTGTTGCTGGGTATGGCATTGCTGGTGGTGCTGGGCTGGTTGCCCTGGCAGCAGATGCAGCAGGAGATCGAGCGTCATCAGCGCGAGCTGTCACATCGCCTGCAGCTGATCAGTGAGAACCTCGAGCAACAGGCGCGGGTAACTGCTGATACCCTGGTGGCTGATCTACAGCGTGATCCGGTGGTGCTGCGCCGGATGGTTGAAGCTAACAGTGTCAGTCCGGTGGACGTTACACGCAGTCGCCAGCAGTTACTGGCCCAGATGCAACCCCGGTTTGCGGCGATGCAGGCGTTACAGGTACGCCAGTTTCAGTTCCATGATGCGAACGGCAACAGCTTCTTGCGACTGCACCAGCCCGAACGTTTTGGTGATTCGCTACTCTCGGTACGCCCGGCGCTGGTGCGGGTGATGCGTGAGCATAAACCGGTCAGTGTTTACGAGGCTGGCCGCGCCTCAGGCGGTTATCGCAGCCTGTACCCACTGTTTGCTCAGGGCCAGTATCAGGGCAGCCTGGAGATTGGTTTTAGCCCGACCGTCATGGCCTCGCGTATCCAGACTGCATTTACGGGTGCGTACTTCTATTTCCTTTCTGCCATTCCTGAGCAATCCTTCGCGGCTAATCGGGACCATTCCCTGAGTTATCAGGCGCTGGCTGGGATCAACGATTTTGAGCTGGATGTGAAAGCCAGTGATAGCGAAGTGCAATGGCTGCAGCCATTTCTGGGGCCGCAATCGGCACCGGTACAAGGTCAGTTGGCCAGTCTGTTACCCGGTGTGATCCCCCTTGGGCAGCTGTCTTTACTGGTGCAGCCGGTACAGGACCTGGCCGGGCGTTATAGTGCGGCGATTCTGGTGGTGGTGCCGGATACCTATCGCCAGCAGCTGCGCCAGAGCTTCGATAAGCAGTTGTTGATCGGCATGCTGATAACCTGCCTGCTGGTAGCCGGGCTGGTCTGGACCCGCCATCAGCGTGCGCAGGTCAACAGTGCGTTTACCCAGCTCTCACTAGCGTTACAGGGCGGCGAGATGCGCCCCTGGGATTACTTTCCACAGCGCAATCATCGATTGCTTTTCAGTACGATGGTGCCAGCAGAGACCCGTGGCTGGCAGCAGCGTAAAGATACTGATCTTGATAGCTGGCTCAGCAATTTACACCCGGATGATCAGCCACTGGTCAAAGCGGATGTGACCCGCCAGCTGCGTAATCGTGGTCATTCGCTGACACTGGAGTTCCGGATCATGCGTGAAGGCAGCTGGCGCTGGATTTCAGCTAATGGTCGGGCGATGGACTATGACAGCCGTGGCCAAGTTGAGCGCTTTTCCGGGGTTTATCGGGATATCACCTCTGAAAAACGGATGCAACTGGCGCTGGAGCAAAGTGAGCAGAAGTATCGTGCACTGTTTGCCAGTAACAAGGCTGTGGAGCTGATTGTCGATCCGGTCGATGGTTCGATCATCGATGCCAACCAGGCAGCAGTGGAGTATTACCGCTATCCCCGTCGTGAGCTGGTCGGTATGTGTATCCGCCAGATCAATATTCTCAGCCCGGAAGCTATTCAGCAGGAGATGGATGAAGCGCAGCGTGAGCAGCGCAGTCATTTCCATTTTCGCCACCGGCTGGCCAATGGTCTGGTGCGTGATGTTGAGGTTTACTCAGGGCCCATTGTGATGGCCGACGGGCATCGCTATCTGTACTCCATCATCCATGATATTACCGCCCGTGAGCAGGCCCGGCAGGCGTTACACGAAAGCAAAACCCGTTTTGACTCGCTGTTCAGTGCCTCGATGGATGGCATTCTGATGGTCGATAGTCGGGGCCAGCTGGAATACTGGAACCGGGCAGCCGCCGACGTGCTGGAGCACAAAGCGGAGCTGGTGCGTGGTGAACCGTTGCCCTGGGATAGTCTGGCCGAGGCCGATCTGGTCTGGTTGCGTGAACAGCGTTACCAGGCGGTACGAGGCGTGGTGCTGAGCCCGAAAGGCCGGCTGCGTGAATTCTGCCTGACTCTGAACAATGGTGAACAACGCTGGCTGGAAGTGGCGATCTCCAGCTTTCAGCAGGCCCATTGCTGGCATTTTGTTGCGGTTATTCGTGATATCACCGAACGTAAACAGCAGGAAATGGCGTTGCACCAGGCGCACATTGCGTTTGAAAACACCATGGAAGGGATCATCATTACCGATACTCGCAACCAGATTGTCAGTGTCAACCGGGCGGTTGAGAAAATCTCCGGTTACAGCCGGGAGGAGCTGATTGGCAAGCCGCCATCCACCTTCAGCTCAGGTGTTCATGGTGAAGTTTTTTACACGACGATGTGGAAGACGCTGAGTGAAACCGGGCACTGGCAGGGTGAGATCAGTAACCGCCACAAAGAGGGGCGGATTTACACGGAATGGCTCAATATTAATGCGGTTAGAAATGATGCTGGCCAGGTGTGTAACTACGTTGCGGTGTTCTCTGATATCAGTGACCTGAAGTCTTCCCGCGAGCGGCTGGATTATCTGGCTCACCATGATTTGCTGACCGGGCTGCCCAATCGGCTGGTATTCCGTGAGCGGCTCGAGCAGGGCATTGTGCGGGCCCGGCGCAGTGGTGACCCGGTGGCGGTGCTGTTTATCGATCTGGATCGCTTCAAGCATATCAACGACAACCTGGGCCATGATGTTGGCGATGAGCTGTTGCAGGAGGTAGCGCAGATCCTCAGTGGGCTGGTCCGTGATTGCGATACCGTGGTACGGCTGGGCGGTGACGAGTTCAGTATTATCATGGAAAATTTCACCGATCTGGATGCGCTGGCCAGTCGGGCGGGGCGGATGATCGACAGTCTGTCACAGCCCATTACCACCGGTTCGGGCCATGAACTGAGGATTGGAGCTTCGGTGGGGATTGCGGTGTACCCGCAGGATGCGCCGGATGCGACCTCACTGGTAAAACATGCTGATATCGCTATGTATCGAGCCAAAGAGCTGGGTAAAGGGCGTTATGAGTTTTATAACCAGAAGATGACGGATGCGGCCCGTCAGCGCTTCAGTCTGGAAGCGGCGCTGGATGCGGCCCTGGATGCGGATGATCAGATCCAGGTGTACTACCAGCCGCAGGTTGATCTGAAGCGGGGGGGCATTTGTGGTCTGGAAGCACTGGTACGCTGGCAACATCCGGAACTGGGGATGGTCGGACCAGATCGCTTTATTCCGCTGGCGGAAGAGAATGGCATGATCCATCGTATCGGCCTGCGGGTGACCGAGCTGGCGTTGCGTGATCTGGCGCAGCTGCGCGAGAGAGGGCTGTTTAAAGGCCTTTTGGCGATTAATATCTCCACTCTGGAGCTGGAAAGCCCCGAGTTTGCCGATCAGATGCTGGCGCTGTGTCAGCGTTATGGGCTGGTGGAGTCGATTGAGCTGGAAGTGACGGAAACCGGCCTGGGTCGTCATCCAGAGCAGTTCTTTGCTCACCTTCGCAAGTTACGTGCCTGTGGCTTTAAAGTTGCCATTGATGACTTTGGCACCGGCCACTCAACTCTGATCCGGCTGAAACAATGTCCGTCGGACTACCTGAAAATTGATCAGACTTTCATCAAAGACCTGCCCGCCGACCTGGATGATCTGGTGATCACCCGTACCATTGTGTCGCTGGGCCAGAGCCTGGGCCAGCAGGTGGTTGCCGAAGGCATTGAAACGGCCGAACAGGCCGCGCTGCTCAGTCATCTGGGCTGTGATATTGGTCAGGGGTTCTTTTTCAGCAAGCCGCTTAGTCTGCCAGATTTGCAGCGCTATCTTGCTGAGCACCCAGGCCCCAGGTCAGAGCGGGTACTGGATGAATGGCTGTCATAAGGGTGGCCAGGTGAATCGTGGGCACAAAAAAAGCAGGCTCAGCCTGCTTTTTTGTGTCATCGAAGCGATCCGATATCAGTTGCCTGTAAGCTGTTTATATTTAATCATCAGCTTATCCTGGCTTTCTACGTGGTCTGGATCTTTAGGGATACAGTCCACCGGGCAGACTTCAACACATTGTGGCGTGTCGTAATGACCCACACACTCGGTGCATTTGGATGCCTCGATTTCATAAATTTCATCACCCGGAGAGATGGCCTCATTCGGACATTCCGGCTCGCATACATCACAGTTGATGCACTCGTCTGTAATCATCAATGCCATGGTTGGCTACCTCACCTCACTGAGTATGACTTAACTTTCCAGCAGTTCTTTCAGTGCCTGATTCACCGCTGGGTGAACAAATTTGCTGACGTCGCCGCCAAGCGTGGCGATCTCCCGAATTAGCGTCGAGGAGATAAATGACAGTTGTTCCGCAGGGGTTAGAAAAATGCTTTCTGCCTGCGGTGCCATATGACGGTTCATATTGGCAAGCTGGAATTCATACTCGAAGTCGGATACTGCTCGCAGACCCCTTAAAATAACTTTAGCATCATACTGCTCGACGAGATTCGCCAGCAGGCCGGAAAAGCCGACAACGCGGACATTCGGCAAATGTGCAAAGGTGGTCTGCGCCAGTGCGACGCGTTGTTCCAGCGGCAGCAAAGGGCGTTTTTTCGGGCTGGAGGCCACGGCGACGACGATATCATCAAAGATACGTGAAGCGCGCTCCACCAGATCGGTGTGACCATTCGTGATCGGGTCGAAAGTACCTGGGTAAACTACGGTGTTCATATCCGGCTATACCAATGAAATTGCTCAAAATATTAGCAATCGTGCAATCGCGGCATGTTAACGGAATTGCCAGGGCCACACAAATACTATAATGGCACATGTTGATACGAGTCAGTTATAAAAAGAATCACTTATATTTCTTATTGGAATAAAAATCTTCAGGGAGTTGCTATGAAAAAACAACTGACACAGGGTCTGCTGATCGCGCTGGGCGCGGCATCACTGGCGGGCTGCCAGGCTTTACAGACGGTTGACCGGGGACTCTATCAGGCGGCGGAACAGGTCAGCGAACGGGACCGGGTTACCGGTCAGCGCAGCCTCAGCCTGGCGGATCGTAATGCTCAGATTCAGCAGGGTAATGGTTATATCAAGCAGTTGCTGGATGCCGAGCAGAAAGCCGGACGCAAAGTAAACAGCGCCCTGGATGCCGCGCAGTATGAACGGCTGGTGCGGGTTTTTGACCGCATTCATCAGGTCAGCCATTTGCGCCAGGAGCGCTGGATCCCGTTGCTGATTGAGCGTGACTCATTTAATGCCTTCACCACTGGCGGTACCTACATCGTGGTGCACACTGAACTGATGAAGCAGCTTAGTGATGATAACGAGCTGGCGGCGGTGATCGGCCACGAAGTCGCGCATACCGTGGCCAATCACCTGGGCGAATCCCAGGGGCACCAGATGGCCAGCCGTCTCAGCGGTTCCAAATCAGCGGCTCGTAAAGGTTATCAGGCGGCATTCACCCATGAAAATGAGCGCGAAGCTGACCGGGTCGGTGTGCTGTACAGCGCGCTGGCAGGCTATGACCCCGCCGCTGGCAGCAACATCTGGCAACGCCAGTATCAGCAGGAAGGCAATGCCCGCACGCTGTTCGCCCATGATCACCCGGTGAATGCGGAGCGGGCAGCAGAAAATCGCCAGAGTGCTGAAAAGGTCCGTACTTACTACACCGCAAATAAGCAGAACCCACAGTATGCTGAATTGCTGGTCAACAATACGCTATGGCAGCAACGGGGCGAGGGTCCGGCGGCGGGTGAAGGCGGTGGTCTGATGGCAGTGCTCTCGACCGCAGCCGGTGCCTATATGCAGCATGAGCAGACCAAAACCGAGATGCACCGTCAGCAGCAGCAAAGCGCTTTTGTAAAGGCGGTTGAGCAGCAGATGAAGCTGGTCAGTGCTGAACAGCTGGCCGATGGCAGTCTGGAAACCCGCTGGCAGTTTCAGGCCAACAACCCACCACTGAAAAACCTGGTGATGGGGTTGATGGTGCAGCAGGGTAAGAAAGTTGAAAGAGTCGTAGCGCATATTGAGGGTCGAATTGCACCCGGCCAGCGTTTCCCTGCACACTTTGTGTTACCCGATTCGTTGAAAGGGGCTGATTTTAAAAAGCTGCCCACCCGCTTTTATGTCGATGATGTTGAGCCGTCGCAATGAGTTAAGGGTCGCTGTCACGGTATAAAAGATCAGGCGCGTGGCTACCAGGGAGGATCAGATGGCACGGCGGACCAAGCAAGAAGCGGAACAGACTCGACAGGCATTACTGGATACGGCCTTGCGGCTGTTCAGTGAGCGGGGCATCGGTCAGACCAGCCTGAAAGATGTGGCGGCCGAAACCGGAGTGACTCATGGTGCGCTGTACTGGCACTTTAAAAACCGTGAAGACCTGGTGCAGGCGCTGTATGAACGCTCCCGGTTGCCGCTGGATGAGCTGCAGCTGGAGCAGATGCAGGCGGCCCGACAGGATGGCATCAAAGCGCTAGGAGACTTTCTGTTGCAATGGTGTGAAATGTTGCTGGATAACAGTCAGCACGGCCAGATCTGGCAGGTGTTCCACCGAGGCAGTGCCCAGGCGCCGGAACTGATGGCGCTCAGTGCTGCTATTGAGCAGGAGCATGCGGAGTGGCGAGACCGGATCAGCCTGTTTGTGAAAAATGCTCGCAAGCAGAAGCAGATTAAACTCAAAGTGAAAGACCCGGTGGAACTGGAGTCCGCCGCGGCCAACCTGATGGTGCTGGTGTTCGGTCTGATCGACAGCCAGCTGACCGCACCCACTCTGGTCACCCCGGCGAGTGCTTTTAAACCGGTGATCCGTACTTACCTCAAGGGCATGCAGTCCTGAATTGTCAGTTGTGCTGCCCTCCGCCAATGATGGTGAACCGGCATCGCGGGTTCACCATGGCGTCAGACATCAGGACTTACTTTGATACGCTGACATCATACCAGGGGGTCGGGTTGATTGGACAGCGGTAGCGGAAGCCGTTTTCAGTGATGGTCACCGTTGTTTCGACCGTTTCACCGGGGTCGAGCGGGAACATGTCCAGCCGCTCCTGAGTCTTGGCGTCCTGTAGCAGGAAGCCCACTACTTTTTTCGCTTTGTTTGTCACCACGAATTTGTATTCACCGGGCTTCAGGCCTGCCAGTGTTTCTTCTGCCGCAAAATAACCATTGTATTCATCCAGGTGAATGGTTGTTGGGGCGCCCCAGCTCAGCGTGCTGGCGGCGAGCAGGGTGGCGGTCAGTAGGGCTTTTTTCAACATGAGTCTGTCTCCAATAGGTTCAGGCGATGTGCTGAGTCTATTTTTGTACAGCAGTGAAAGATGAGCTATGTTGCAAAAGCCAATATTTATGTCTGATCGTCTATTTTTTGAGGCGCCGAATGTTTGATCTGCTTAGCGATATTCTTTCCGGGCTGCGTTTTCAGGCCAGCAGCTACTTCTGCAGTGACTTTGCCGGTGCCTGGGGCATCGATTCTGGCGGTCAGCAACAGGGAGAGTTTCATATTCTGGTGCGTGGCCAGGCCTGGTTGATGGTGCCGGGTAGCCCATCCCGGCTGTTATCCAGTGGCGATGTGGTGTTATTGCCGCAGGGTCAGGCCCATCGGATATCAGCGTCAGAGGAGGCTGAGACAGTTGCGGGAGCGGAGCTGGTAGCCGAGCTGCAGCAGGGGCATAACCGCTTTGCTGAGGGCGTGGACGGGGCGACACTGCTGTGCGGTAATTTTCAGTATTGCCAGCCTCAGCACCCATTACTGGATAACCTGCCGCGCCTTATTCACCTCGAAGAACGGCAATCGCCGCTGCTGGTTGGCTTACGCCATCTGGTGGTGACACTGGCTCATGAATTACAGCAGCAACCGCAAGGTGCCGCCCTGATTCAGAACCGGCTGACGGAAGTGCTGATTATTCAGCTGTTACGATTATTTATTCAGCGCGAGCCACAGTTGACGTTTCTGGCTGCGTTTAGTGACCGCGCGCTTAGTCAGGCGTTAACACTGATGCATCAGGACCCTGCACGTAGCTGGACGGTAGAATCGCTGGGTCGGGAAGTCGGTATGTCACGCTCGGCATTCAGTGCGCGCTTTCAACTGCAGGTTGGGGATACGCCAATGAATTACCTGCTGCAGTGGCGGATGCAGCAGGCGCAACGTTTGCTGGAAGATAGCTCGTTGTCGGTACTGGCGGTGGCCGAGCAGGTCGGCTACCGCAGTGAGGCGGCGTTTCGTAAGGCTTTCCGCCGGGTGACCGGGTTTCCGCCGGGTCAGTTACGGTCGGTATAAAACAGTCGGTAGCTGACCCGGCCAGCTTTTTTCTGTCGGTGTTCATGCCAGCTGGCCGGAGTACCGGGGTCGCTCAGGCGGGATTCGGTTTCGATATAAACAATGGCATTGTCTGCCAGCAGGCCAGCGCTTACCAGCGCTGCGCAGTCACCGGCAACTTTGCCTTGGTTGAACGGCGGGTCCATAAAGACAATATCAAACGGCTGGCGGAGCGCGCCATTCTGCAGGCTTAGCCACTGGTCGGCCGACGCGTGGATCAGTTCACCATCGCCACTGTCGAGCAGTTTCAGATTTTCCCCTATCTGACGGATCACCTGACTGTCGCGGTCGACAAAGGCACAGCTGGCTGCGCCGCGAGATAAGGCTTCCAGCCCCAGCGCGCCGCTACCGCTGTACAGGTCCAGGCAGCGAGCGCCAGCGATATGCGGCTGCAGCCAGTTGAACAGGGTTTCACGGACCCGGTCGGGTGTCGGGCGCAGGCCATCGACGGCCGGGAACGAAATTTTCCGCCCACGCCACTGGCCGCCGATAATGCGCAGGGTGGACAGTGGAGCTTTAGCGTTACGGGTATTTACACGGGGTGTCGGGCGGGCCATCAGGGTTCTCAAAGTTGGTTATCAATACGCAGACTGTACTGCTGTTGCGGGTTGAAACGCGCACGGGTCGCCGTGGCAATCTCGTCGGTATTCAGAGTGTCGAGCTGTTGCTGATACTGGCTCAGGCTGTCCAGTGGTAACTGGTAACGGGCAATTAGACTCAACGCGGCCAGCTGGCTGGCGGCGGTTTCATTCACCGCTTGCCAGTGCTGGCGTAATTGCTGGCGGGCCTGCTCGACCAGTTCAACGGTAATATGCTGACTGAAAGCGTCCATCTGACTGTTGTTGAGCGGCAGGGCGCTGGCAAAAATCACCGCCTGGTAGCCACCACCCTGCAGGCTTTTCCACTGTAACCGGTACTGACTGTCGCGGGCGATGGGATACTGCTGCAGTGCCAGCTGGCTGGTCGCGGCGATCAGTCGCTGGCGCACATAATCAGTTTCAGTGCGTCCTGGCAGGGTGCTGGCCATCAATAGCAGTGACTGAGCGGAACTGAGTTCCAGCGTTGCCCGGCCAGATAATACTGGCGCGGTGGTGATGCGCGCAGAATGGCTGCTGTCCGGCAACTGACTGAGCAGTGTTTCTGCCTGGTCCTGAGCATCGTCACCGGCCAGAATAAAGCGCGGCTGGCTGAACAGACGAGCCCATTCCAGCGGCAGTGGCTGACGGCTACCCAGCTGGTCTCTCAGCTTGCTGAGCAGCTGCTGCTCAGCGCTTTTGTTCTTCAGGTAACGACGCGCCTGCACCTGTTTCAGCTGTGCCTGCCACTGGCTGGCATCGACGGGGGCCGATAGCGCTGCCCACAGGCTGTCCAGTACTGGCAGAGTCTGTTGCTGGCGTTGAATACTGATACTGAGATAATCATCGGCCACCTGCACCTGGTAAGGGTAATCGTTACCCAGCTGTTGCTGCAATCGCTCATTGAGGATCGTGGCGCGCCAGTGCTGACGGTCCTGCTCGGCATTGCTGAAGGCACTGGCGGTGGGCAGCAGTATCAGCAGCTGCTCGGGCAGCCCGTCATCCGTGCTCTGCAGCCAGTACAACGGCTGTTTTTCCAGTTGCCCCTGGGGGCGCTGCTCCGGCTGGCCCATGGTTGCAAGGCCGTAAATAGCGAACAGGCAACCGACCATCAGCACTTTGAGATAAGTGCGGTTAAACAGGGGTTTGTATTCAGTGCTCATATGCAGGCTCCAGAGTATGCCGTTGGGCAAGCGCTCTATGATAGAATAACCGGCTTTGAATTGAAGCCCTGCGGGCCTTTTCTGGTGACTCGGTTATATCGCTTTATGCTGATTTACAGCAACAGGAGCGTCCGAAAGTACGCTTGCAGCCTGGCTGTAAGGGTGCTGCCGAGGCTGGAACAGCCGCTGTTCTGAATGAGAATTTGTCATGTTTAAGAAGCTCAAGTCTCTGTTTGGCAAGTCTGCGCCAGACGCCGAGGCACTGCCGCAGGATACCCCGGTTACGCCGGCGGAGTCTGCGCCGCAGGCCGAAGCACCTGTCGAAACACATATCGAAGAGCCGGCCGAAATGCCGACCGCTGAACCGGTTGCCGTCGAGCCGGTACCGGCCGTTGTTATCCCGGAACCGGTTGCACCAGCCGTGGTTGCGCCTGAGTCTGAGCCGGAAGTCGCGCCGGTAGTGGAACCCGTACCGGCGCCCGTTGCTGCTGTTCCCGTTGTTGCACCCGCCCCGGTTCTCGCTGCTGAGCCTGAGCCTGAGCAGAAGAAGGGCTGGTTCAGCCGGATCAAAAAAGGCCTGAGCCGGACCAAGTCCAACCTGACCGAGCAGCTGAGCAACCTGTTCCTGGGCAAAAAAGAGATTGATGAAGAGCTGCTGGAAGAGATCGAAACCCTGCTGCTGATGGCAGATGTGGGGATTGAAGCGACCAGTGAGATTATTCAGCGTCTTACCGACCGGGTTGAGCGCAAGCAGCTGGCGGATGCGCCCGCGCTGCATGTGGCACTCAAAGAAGAACTCAGCGGCCTGTTACTGGGCGCTGAGCAGCCGCTGGACCTGGACAGCCACGAAGGTCCGTACGTGATCCTGATGGTGGGTGTTAACGGCGTCGGTAAAACCACCACCATCGGTAAGCTGACCAAACGTTTCCAGGCTGAAGGTCGCTCTGTGATGCTGGCCGCCGGGGATACGTTCCGTGCGGCTGCCGTGGAGCAGCTGCAGGTGTGGGGTGATCGTAACGATGTACCCGTGGTGGCTCAGCACACGGGTGCGGACTCTGCGTCGGTAATTTTCGATGCGGTGCAGTCCGCCCAGGCCAAAGGCGTTGATGTTCTGATCGCCGACACGGCCGGGCGTCTGCAGAATAAAGACCACCTGATGCAGGAGCTGGAGAAGGTGGTGCGAGTGATGCAGAAGCTGGCCCCGGGTGCGCCCCATGAGGTGATGCTGGTGCTGGATGCCGGTACGGGCCAGAACGCCATGAGCCAGGCAACAGCCTTCAAAGACGCGGTTGGCGTCAGTGGTATTACGCTGACCAAACTCGATGGTACTGCCAAAGGCGGCATTATCTTCGCGATCGCCAAGCAGCTGGCGCTGCCGATTCGCTTTATCGGTGTTGGCGAACAGGTGGATGACCTGCGGCCGTTTGTAGCGCAGGAATTTGTTGACGCGCTGTTTGACGATACTAAGGAGTAGGCGGCACCATGATCCGCTTCGATAATGTGAGCAAATGCTACGAAACCGGCCATGAGGCGCTGACCAATGTCAGCTTCGCTCTGGATGACGGTGAAATGGCGTTTCTGACCGGTCACTCCGGGGCCGGTAAAAGCACTCTGATGAAGCTGATCATGCTGATGGAGAGGCCAACCCGAGGGCATGTGTTTGTCGGTGAGCAGAATCTGGCCGGGCTGGATCGCCAGCAGATTCCCTATCACCGTCGCCGCATTGGCGTGGTGTTCCAGAACCATCAGCTGCTGTTTGATCGCACGGTGTTCGACAATGTCACCCTGCCGTTGATGATTTGTGGCTTTAGCCCCCGTGATGCGGGTCGTCGTGCTCGCGCCGCGCTGGACAAGGTGGGGTTGCTGAGCAAAGAAAAGATGAATCCCATTGCGCTGTCTACCGGTGAGCAGCAGCGGGTAGGGATTGCCCGGGCCATTGTCCACAAGCCGCAGGTGCTGCTGGCGGATGAGCCCACCGGTAACCTTGATCCACAGCTGTCAGAAGAGATTATGCGGCTGTTTCTGGAGTTTAACCGTCACGGCACCACCGTGCTGATTGCCAGCCATGATATGGGGCTGATTCAGCGAATGCGGGTTCGGATGCTGTCATTGCAACAGGGCAGGCTGGCAGCAGATGGCTGAGCAGAATAACCGTCGGCGTGGCGCACAGCGCCTGGAGCCGCAAGCAAAACCGGCGGTAAAACGTACCGCTAATGCAACCAGTAGCCGCAAACCGCGGCAGGCGACAGCGCTGCGTTACGACTCGGATAATCACTGGCAGACGGCCAAAACGGCGTTTTCTCGATTACTGACTACCCCGGCTGCAACGCTGATGACCGTGGCGGTACTGGCGATCGCGCTGGCGCTGCCCGGGGTGCTTTATAGTGGCTTGAAAAATGTTCAGCAGGTGGCTGCCAGCTGGGAGGGTGATCCGCGTATCGCCCTGTATATGGAGCTGTCCGTGGATGATCAGCAGGCGGACAGTCTCAGCCGTGAGCTGTTGTTGCGCGATGATCTGGCCGCCGTTGAGCTGATCAGCCGGGCGGACGGGCTGGCCGAGTTCCGGGCGCTATCCGGGTTTGGCGATGTACTGGAGTACCTGGGGCAGAACCCGATTCCCGCCGTGATTACGGTGCAGCCAGCGCTGATGAGTAACGATGAGCTGATCGAGCTGCAACAGCAGCTGGAGATGGAGCCCGGCGTGGCGGAAGCGCAGCTGGATATGGCCTGGGTGCAGCGGCTGAACAGTGCGCTGGAGGTGGCTAAACGGGTGGTGGTGATGCTCGGTATTCTGCTGGCGACGGCGGTATTGCTGGTGATCGGTAACACTGTGCGGGTGTCGATTGAAAGCCGCCGCGAAGAAATTCTGATCGCTAAACTGGTGGGTGCGACTGACAGCTGGGTACGCCGACCGTTTTTGTATACCGGTGCCTGGTATGGCTTTCTCGGTGGGCTTTGTGGCTGGGGGCTGATCCAGCTGGCACTGATGTTAATCGATACCCCGGTGCGCGAACTGGCCGGGCTGTACCAGAATAGCTTCAGCCTGCTGGGGCTGGGTATTGTGGATACGGGCCTGCTGATCTGCTTCAGCTTGCTACTGGGGCTGATGGGTGCCTGGGTTGCCGTCAGCCGGTATTTGCGCTCCATCGAACCGCAGTAACATTGCGGTAAGATTACTACTTTGTAATAGCGGCCCGGCAGTGCTTGATCATTGTGCAGCGGCTGGCTATTCTGCTTCATCCCGGTTTTACCGGGGCAGGACAGGTTTACATTTAACGCGGGATGCGTTGTCTCAACGGGCACAAGTTCGTTGTTTAGCAAGAAATAGACGAGGGTTTAAATGAGCAACAGCTTGCAAGTTATCGGTAACCTTTCTCCAGGTCGTAATCTTGATGCCTACATGGCGTCAGTGGGTGCTATTGCAGTACTGAGCGTGGAGGAGGAACGAGCACTGGCGGAGCGTCTGTTCTATAAAGAAGACCTGGAAGCGGCCCGCCAGCTGGTTATGGCTCATCTACGTTTTGTTGTCCACGTCGCCAAGTCCTATTCTGGCTATGGCCTGCCACTGGGCGATCTGGTGCAGGAAGGTAATGTTGGCCTGATGAAGGCGGTCAAACGTTTTGATCCGTCCGTTGGCGTACGGCTGGTATCTTTTGCCGTGCACTGGATCAAGGCTGAGATGCACGAATATATTCTGCGTAACTGGCGCATCGTCAAAGTGGCGACCACCAAGGCCCAGCGCAAGATGTTCTTCAATCTGCGCTCACGCAAGAAAAGCCTGAGCTGGATGAACGACGCTGAAGTGAATGCGATTGCTGAAGACCTCAATGTCGAGCCACGGGTGGTACGGGAAATGGAAGGCCGGATGGCCTCGGTCGATACCTCCTTTGATCCACTGGGGGCCGATGATGATGAACGCTCTTACGCTGCGCCAGCACTGACCCTGGAAGACCACAGCGCCGACCCGGCGATGCAGGTTGAGAACTCCAACTGGGCTGACGATGAGCAGCAGCGTCTGCTGCAGGCCATGAAAGACCTGGATGAGCGCAGCCGCGATATTCTGGCCCAGCGCTGGCTGGCCGATGAGAAAGCGACTCTGCACGAGCTGGCTGCTGTCTATGGTGTTTCGGCTGAGCGTATCCGGCAGCTGGAAAAAAGCGCCATGAACAAAATCAAGAAGGCGATGACGCTGGTGGCCTGAGCCCGGCTGGAACGTCTGAACAAAGCCGCCTGTGGGCGGCTTTGTTGTATCTGGCGCAAGGTTACTGCCTAGGCCGGACTGAACGGTATTAGCCCCGACGGGGCTCTATCCGCTATAATCTGCCGCCATTATCCCCATGCCCACAGCTGAGAGCGCACCCATGTCGGCCCGTCTGATGTTACTGATTGCAACGGTATATGGTTTCAGTGCGGTGGCACTGGGGGCGTTTGGTGCCCATGCACTCAAGGGCGTGCTCAATGACTATACTGGCCCGGTGTACCAGACCGCGGTGGACTACCAGTTCTACCATTGCCTGGCACTGCTGACGGCAGGGCTGTTGCAGTTGCAGCTGAACCACCGTGGCTTCCGCCTGGCCGGGCTCTGCTTTAGCCTGGGTGTGGTGCTGTTCAGCGGTAGCCTGTATACCCTGGCGCTCAGTGGTATTCACTGGCTGGGCGCGGTGACGCCGATTGGCGGACTGTTTTTCCTCAGTGGCTGGGCCTGCCTGGGCTGGGGCGTTTATCAATCAGTAAGAGGCGAGATCAATGCAGATTGAGGTAAATGGTGACAGCATCGAGCTGGCCGATGGGGCAACCCTGGTTGACCTGCTGACACAGATGGAACTGACCGACATGCGGGTGGCGATTGAGCTGAATCTGGAGATTGTTCCGCGCAGCGAACACGGCCAGACAGCGCTTAAATCAGGTGACAAACTTGAAGTTGTACACGCCATTGGTGGCGGCTGAGTCCCATTGGTATCACGGACTTCACTGAGAATAATTAGCGGATGAATATTATGTCAGAGCAGAACAACGACCAGCTGATCATTGCCGGAGCAAGCTACAACTCTCGCCTGCTGGTGGGCACCGGTAAGTACAAGGATATGGCCGAGACGGAAGCGGCAATCGCTGCCAGTGGGGCTGAAATTGTGACCGTGGCGGTGCGCCGTACCAACATTGGTCAGAACCCTGATGAGCCGAACCTGCTGGATGTGATCTCGCCGGACAAATACACCATTCTGCCGAATACCGCTGGCTGCTACACCGCTGACGATGCGGTGCGCACCTGCCGGCTGGCCCGCGAGCTGCTGGGCGGCCATAACCTGGTCAAGCTGGAAGTGCTGGGTGATCAGAAAACCCTGTACCCGGATATGAGCGAAACCCTCAAGGCTACCGAAACGCTGGTTAAAGAGGGTTTTGATGTGATGGTGTACTGCAGCGACGACCCGATTGCCGCGCAAAAACTGGAAGCGATGGGCGTATGCGCCATCATGCCACTGGGTTCACTGATCGGCTCCGGGCTGGGTATCCTCAACCCGCATAACATCCGTATCATCATGGAAAGCGCCAACATCCCGGTGCTGGTGGATGCCGGTGTGGGTACCGCCTCTGACGCTGCGATTGCCATGGAAATGGGCTGTGAAGCGGTGCTGATGAACACCGCCATTGCCGCGGCGAAAAATCCGGTGTTGATGGCTTCTGCGATGTGCAAAGCGATCGAAGCGGGCCGCGAAGCTTATCTGGCGGGTCGTATGCCACGGAAAAAATATGCCAGCGCCTCCTCACCGATGGATGGCCTGATCTGAAACTGACCTGATTCCAGCCCGGCCTGCGGTCAACGCAGGTCGGGCTGTCCTGTGTTAACGAGATAGAAGAACCGATGAGCGAACAAACCCCTGCACAGCCTCAGGCTGCGACTGAGAATACCCAGAGCCAGGACGGTGCCGAACAACCGATACGTATGCGAACTATCCGCAGCTTTGTACTGCGCACCGGTCGCATGACCGAAGGCCAGCAACTGGCGATGGCGAACGTCTGGCCGCGCATGGGGCTGAACGTGGAAAACGGTATGCTGGATCTGACCCAGACCTTTGGCCGTGCAGCGCCGGTGGTGCTGGAGATCGGTTTTGGTATGGGTGACTCCCTGGTGGAGATGGCCAAGGCTGAGCCAGAAAAAAATTACATCGGTATCGAAGTACACACGCCAGGTGTGGGCCGGTTGCTGAACAACGCCGACGAGCAGGGCCTGGGCAATATCCGGGTGTTCGAGCACGATGCGATTGAAGTGCTGGACAAATGCATCCCGGATGGCTCATTGAGCACCGTCCAGCTGTTCTTCCCGGACCCATGGCACAAGAAAAAGCACCACAAGCGCCGTATTGTTAAAGCAGAGTTTGCCCAGGCAATGCGCAAGAAGCTGAAAGTCGGTGGGGTGTTTCATATGGCCACGGACTGGGAAAACTATGCCGAGCATATGATGGAAGTGATGAGTGCGGCTGAGGGTTACCAGAACGCTGCCGGTGAGGGTGCGTACTCACCACAGCCAGAATGGCGTCCTGTTACCAAATTCCAGAAACGTGGTGAGAGACTGGGCCATGGGGTCTGGGATCTGATGTTCGAGCGCACTGAGTAAACGTAAAAAAGGCACCGTTCTAAGAAGGGTGCCAACGCGATAAGGTCGTCATTGGCAGGCCGCTACCGGGCCTGCCGAGCTGCTTGCTGCAGATCAGTCATCACTGCCGTGATGGCGCTGCCACTTCTCTGCCATCCCGGCTTTCAGTGTTGTCATTTTTTCCTGTTGCTCCGGCGTCAGCACAGCGGCGATTTTCGCCCGGCTATCAGCGCGAGCACGTACCATCTGCTCTGCCTGTTCCCCGGCCTGCTGCGCCAGTTTATCGATCTCTGCCTGATACTCAGCGCTGCTCGGGTCCAGCGCCATCATCGCCTTCATCTGGTCGCGCTTGTCACGGCGGGCATCACGCATCGCCTTGTGCTGGGCATCGGTAATGGCATCAATCTGGCTGACCTGGTCTTTATTCAGATCCAGCTTGCGCTCCAGTCGGTCAGCCAGTGAGTGCTTGCCGCGCATCATGCCGCTGTGTTCACCACGTTCGCCGCCGCATTTACGGCCATGGTCCCCGGCAAAGCTGTTAGTCGCGACACCGGCCAGGCCGAGGCTGGCAATCATGGCACTGATCAGAACGGTTTTTTTCAGAGTGGCTGTCATGGTTGTGCTCCGTTGTGTAAGTTGATGGAGCCAGTATGGGCGGGCTAACTGCTAAGTTGGGTGAGGCTGGTGTAAAGTTTGGTAAAGCCGATGAACGCTGGGCTGGCGGCTGTTTACACTGTCAGTGGATAACTTTTATCGGTGTATAACGGGCTGTGGGTTCTGACTGTCTGTGGATACGTCGAGATGTGGGTAACTCGTATTGTGGATAACTACTGATATGGATAACCGGGCTGAGGATGGGTAACAGGCGATGAATGAACATGAATCGGGCCAGCTGTTGCTGGTGGATGATGATACCGACCTGACTGAGCTGCTGAGCGAGTACCTCAGCAATGAGGGCTACCAGGTGCAGTGCGCCCATGGCGCAGATGCGGCTGAGGCATTACTGGCTCGCCAGCGTTTTGACCTGCTGGTGTTCGATATTATGATGCCGGGCCGTAGCGGGCTGGATCTGCTGCAAAGCTTACGCCCCGGGCTGCAGACCCCGGTGATTATGCTGACCGGGCGCGGTGATGATATTGACCGCATTCTGGGGCTGGAAATGGGGGCCGATGATTACCTGGCCAAGCCCTGCAACCCTCGTGAACTGTTGGCCCGTATTCGTGCCGTACTACGCCGGGCTCAGCCTGCAGCGAATGCCTCAGTGGCCACGCGGTTAGTGCAGGGGGCCATTGTGCTGGATGCTGGCAGTCGAGAGGTGACGGTGGCGCAGCAGCCGCTGCTGCTGACCAGCGCCGAGTTCAATGTCCTGATGTTGTTAATGCAACAGGTGGGGCGGGTGGTGAGCAAAGCGGAACTGACTGAAAAAGTGCTGCACCGTAAATTGACGGCCTATGATCGGGCCATTGATGTCCATGTCTCGCGCTTGCGCCAGAAGCTTGCCGCCCAGGGCGAGGCCGAACAGATCAAAACCGTACGCGGTGAAGGTTATCAGCTGGTGCAACACTGATGCGCTGGTTTCGTAGTCTGTTCTGGAAGATCTTCTTCGCCATCTGGCTGTCGTCACTGGTGATGCTGGCGGCAACGGTGCTGGTGGTCAGTCAGGTGAATGAGCGCGAGCGGGTGCAGGACTGGTTGCTGGAGTCCGTGCGGCTCAACGCCGAGCAGCTGGTGGATGATTATGAACGCTCCGACGGGCTGAGTAAGCGTCGCCGGTATTACTATCATCAGCGTTTTTCGCGCAGCTTTTATCAGCGCTGGCGCGAGCATGAAGGGGAGCGCCGTGATGAACATCGCGGACGGGATCATGATGATCGGCAAGGTGATCATGACAAACGTCAGGAGCCACCGCGTATCCGCATCTACCTTGCCGACAGTGACCGGGCTATCTTTGGTGGTCGTAGCCGTCATGAGCGCGGACCTGAACCGCTGGAACTGACGGTGCAGTCGGAAAGTGGTGCCCGTTACCGGGTGGAGATTACCCCGCGTGCCGAGGAGCTGCCGTTCCGCCATCTGTTCCGGTTTATGCTGTCTTATCAGATCGTGGTGATTCTGCTGGCGACAGCGTTGGCCAGTGTATTGCTGACCTGGCTGATTGTGCGGCCGTTGAACCGCCTGCGCGAGCATACCCGCGAGTTACACCAGGGTAATCTGGCCAGTCGGGCGGGGGCTAAGCTGAGTCGTCGTCGGGATGAGATTGGTGAGCTGGCGCGAGAATTTAACAGCATGGCCGACTATGTTGAGCAGACTCTGGTGGGGGGCCAGAAGCTGTTACAGGATGTCTCCCATGAGCTGCGTGCACCACTGGCGCGGTTGCAGGTCGCCGCTGGGCTGGTGGAGCAGAAACTGGGTGAAGATGACCGGCTGTCCAGCCGCATTAATCTGGAGTGTGAGCAGCTGAACCGGCTGATCGATGAGATTCTGTCGCTGTCCCGCCTCGATGCTCAGCCACTGGACAGCGATTGCTATGAACTGGCAGCGCTGCTTAACGAGCTGGCCGATGATGTGCGCTTCAGTGCGCCGCAGCGACAATTACACTGGCCAGAACCGGCTCCGCTGGTTGAGTTGCCGGGCAATCGGGCACTGCTTCAGCGGGCGCTAAACAACGTGCTGACCAACGCTCTGCGCCATACCCCGGAGGATGCTGAGATCTATCTGAGTGTTGCTCAGGCGGATGGGCAGCTGGTGGTGACGGTGCGTGATACCGGGCCGGGGGTGGATGAGGCGTTGTTGCCGACCTTGCTGGAGCCGTTTGTCCGGGCTGAGGGGAAGAAGAGCGAGGGCTATGGGCTGGGGCTGAGCATTGCCCGCCGGGCGGTAGAGCGGCTGCAGGGCAGTTTGCGGCTGCGTAATCATCCGGAGGGTGGGCTGGAGGTGTCTATTCGGTTGCCGTTGTAGTTTTTGTCTGGGATTGTGTATTCAAAGAGCAAATTCAAGAGCCTGCGCTGATGCGGGATGGTCAGTACCGGGTGTTGAGTCCAGGCCTTGCCTGCTTGCGTTTATGCTGGCCTGGCAGTGCGTCAAGGGGGCTCGCCCCCTTAACAATCCCGGTTTGCCTCGACTGAACGGCTGGTTCCGAAAATCCAGCCCTGTCCCGGCTGGGCAAAAGAACTCGCTGGGCTCAGACAGCTTTTGCCCTGATCGCCGGGTCAACACTGTATTTTCGGGCCGTTCAGAGTCGGCGTGAAGAGAGGTGCCAGTTCAGGGTTGGGTACGTTGTTCGTCGGCTTTTAAGAGCAGAGCACTGAACAACCAGAGCAAAGCAAATGTGAAGCAGGCATTTTGGTTCATTAATGGTTTGTCGCTGGGTGTGGCACCACTAACTAGCCGACTCTGAACGGCCCGCTGAGGGCTTACGTCAGACGCGATCAGTGGAAAATTTGTTTGAGCGCAGCGAGTTTATTTTCCACAGCGGCTGGGGTGAGTCAGCATGTAGTGGTCAAGTATTCCCGGACAGTAAGTTGAGTGAGTTTTCTCGCTGTGCAG
>OJDH01000235.1_pt1 | contig 35849 bp, 33 predicted proteins | sample 1592761 | NCBI WGS metagenome assembly OJDH01 (sample SAMN05416855, study PRJEB24817) | seawater metagenome | isolation source: Sea water | place: Canada:Atlantic | collected 2013-11
CATGGATGTGGTGAATGTCATTAATGCAGGAGCAATTAATTACCTTGCCTCAGGATCGCTAAACTCTCGCTGAGCGATCAAATCTTTATACTGATTGGTATTACTCGTTGTTTCTTTTTTAATGTATTACTGAGGTTTTACTGATACATGAAGAGTTGTGTAGGGGGAGTGTGCACTCAAAATTAAGAAGCGAATTTCCAGCTTCTCGAGTCTGCTAAGCATTTACCACGCACAAAATAGTCCTGTTAAGCTTTTAAGTTATTACCTAATGACGATATTGTAGACGTTTTACCTTTATCATTATAGGTTAGGCTGGACGCATTTCTACTAACTTGCAGAGCTTGAGCAAAGCGGTTAACACTGGCGATGTTGAGTTCTATTAAGCTTGAGTTTTCTATATTCAGTTGCTGACATTCTGCGAGCTGTTCTTTGGCAAATTTTACTTGCTCGACTAAATGAGGAACTGATGACAAGCTAGATATATCAGGTTGAGCTGACAAATTAACATCATTGGCCTTTAGTGCATCAAGTAACTTCGCTTTGTTGGAAGCCAAAGAAAGTAAGAGCTCGGCATCTTGATTGACCAATGCACTCTTTTCATCAGATATGATGACTTTCAACTCTTTTAAAAGCTGATGCTGATTTTCAATGATGACTGATAGTTGACTCATAAAGGCTAATTAAGATCCTTAAGTTCATTTTCAAACATAGCAATATTGCTAGCTAACTTTTCTGGATCTACTTTGTAACGACCCTCTGCAATAGCAAGCTTAATTTCAGCCACTTTTTTCTTATCAACTTCAGGAATATCACCCAGTTTAGACTGAATGTTCTGCAGCTGTTGAGCTTTTGAAGTGATTGAAACTGAGTCACTTTTTGGTGGTGTGCTAATCGAACTTGCACTGCCACTTGTCTGACTTGCTTGCGCATTAGTTTTATTCGCTGACGCTTTGCCAATATGAGAATTAGCAGCTGTATCTACTTGTTTAATATTAATAGCCATCGTTAGGCTCCAGCAGTAAAAAGGAAGAACATACACGTATATCGGCAGTGATACGCAGAGCTTTAGTATTTTTTTTGCGTTATTACATTCTCACTTCAACTTCGCCAACACCAATGACTGTCGCATGCAAGTTTTTGTTGGAATGTGAGTTCTTAATACGAATTCTATCACCTAAATTACCATCTCGTAGTGCTTCGCCGACAGTTTTTATCACTAAATTTTGTGAGCGTGCAAATATAGAGACAGTGTCGCCTTTGCAAACAAAGCAGAGATTGTTACTAAAAATAGGTTGATTTGGCGGAATCCGCCTTTTAGTTCGAGTGCCGATAACTTGTTTGATGTTATCAAATTGTAATCCTCTTAGGTAGGTTTGATCAACATACTGGATTGAAATATCTCCATTGGAGATTAACTGACCAGGCCCTAATGTTTCCGTTGCAACGACAACGGGATAGAGAATATCGACACGAACTGATAAAAAAATCTGCCACGGATAATCTAGCTGGGGACTGTTACAACTTATCTTTACTGTATTCGTTCGTTTTATTGCCCTATTTGTCGCAAGCTCTGCTTTTAACGGAGGTAAGCATAAAGGAGGGGAAAGACGAGAGTCTAAGCTCTGAGGTGTGATTTTAACCTTGGCACCATCAGCAACATTTATTTTTTTTTCTATGACTTCTATAGCTAATTTAGATATGGTCGATAAAGAAGGTACACTTGCCTGACTTGCAGCAAAGCTAGGCATAGAAAAATAAATCATAAATATAATGAGTACATTTTTTACTTTCATAATGAATAGACTAGCTTGATTCACTAGATTACACCTATACTTTCGTAATGACCGTGACTTTACACTTCTCAAATCGAAGAGAAGGAGTCAGAAACTTGACTAATCAGTGGTCTGGTTGTGAGGTATTTCTATTTAAGCAATTAATATGCCTATACTCATTAGTACAATGAATGTAGGTCAGCATCCAAACAAGGCAAGCGTATTATGTCAAGTATTCTTGAGTCAGTTAATAAACGAACCCAGTTAGTTGGCGCCAATCGGTTAGAGCTTCTACTTTTTAAGCTTAACGGGCGCCAAAGGTTTGGAATCAATGTGTTCAAAGTGAAGGAGGTGCTGCAATGTCCCCCTCTCACCACCTTACCTAAGCTAAGCTCCTTCGTAAAAGGTGTGGCGCATATTCGTGGTGCTACCATTTCGGTTATCGATTTGAGTGCAGCAACGGGTGGTCGTCCTGTCGAAAGTATAGATGGCTGCTTTATCATCATCTCTGAGTACAATCGCAGTATTCAAGGTTTTCTCGTTAGCTCGGTTGAACGCATTATTAACATGAACTGGGAAGCGATTATGCCGCCTCCACAGGGATCTGGACGATACTCTTACCTAACTGCGGTGACTGAGATTGAAGGTGAGTTGGTTGAGATCCTCGATGTTGAAAAGATTCTTGACGAAATATCACCCGTTAAGACCGAAATCAGTCAGGAAGTGAGTGAGAGTCTAACCGTAGGTAAAGAAGATAACTTCCATATTATGGTGATTGATGATTCTGCGGTTGCTCGAAAACAGATTATTCGTGCGCTTGAGGCACTCGGTTTGCAAATCGATACCGCTATTGATGGTAAAGATGCATTGAATAAACTCAGAAAAATGGCTGAGAATTTAGATGATGTCTCGACTGAAATACCGTTGATAATCTCTGATATTGAGATGCCTGAGATGGATGGGTATACCCTAACTGCGGAAATAAGGGATAATCCCAAATTAAAGAATATTAAAATTGTGTTGCATACATCGTTAAGCGGAGTCTTTAATCAGGCGATGGTGGAGAAAGTTGGGGCGAATGATTTTATTGCAAAATTTAACCCTGATGAACTTGCTGCTGCAGTGAATAAACATTTGAGTCTATAATAGCTGCTGTGCGCTGCGACTATATTAAGCTTGTTTCTTTTTTCTTGCTAATGTATAAACCAGCGCTCTGTTCGATTAAATGCTGTAATAGCCTATTTTACTGATATTAGGACACCAAGGTGCCAAATAAATCACTTGCTGAAACTGAATACACACAATTTAGGTTATTTCTAGAACAACACAGTGGTATTGTGCTGGGTGATAATAAGCAGTATTTAGTTCGTAGCCGCTTAGCACCTTTGATGGGACAGTTTAACCTTCCATCTTTGTCTGAAGTTGTGAAGCTTTCCATGAAGCCTACAGAGAGACAATTACGGGCTTCTGTAATCGATGCTATGACAACAAATGAAACCTTATGGTTTAGAGATCGATACCCGTTTGAATTGTTAGCTAATAATTTGTTACCTGAATACGGCAGACTTGGGCGGCCTCTTAAAATTTGGTCGGCAGCTTGTTCGTCTGGTCAAGAACCGTACTCTTTGGCAATGACTATTCTTGAGTACCAACAAAAGAAACCAGGCACTTTGCCTGGAAATGCGTCTATTTTGGCAACAGATTTATCTCCTACTATGTTGGAACGCTGCAAACATGCAGAGTATGACAACTTAGCTTTGGGGAGAGGATTGTCTGAAGAGCGTAAACGTCATTTTTTCGCCGCGACCCCAAATGGTACTATGGTGATCAACGATAATGTTAAACGATTGGTTAACTTTAGAGCCCATAATCTACTTGAAAGTTATACTTTGTTAGGTAAGTTTGACATTATCTTTTGTCGTAATGTACTTATCTATTTTTCCCCAGAGGCAAAGGCGAAAATATTGCGGCAATTTGCTGCCGCTTTAAACCCTAAAGGGATACTTTTTCTTGGTGCTTCAGAGTCTATTGCAGGTTTGACTGAAGAATTTGATATGGTTCGTTGTAATCCAGGCATTTACTATCAAAAGAAAACCTAACTTTTCAATGTCCGCTTCGAACAGCTCAGTGAATTAAAGGGTTGTTCGATATATGAGTTCTAGCTTACTGGTGACATCATTTTCGTCTATCAAGGATTGCCGCAAGACGCCAATAAGTTGGCTACTCGTTTTTTATAAACTCATACCTTTGTAAAGTCATTTAAATACAATCGCTTATCTATTTTTCTGTTCCCCCGTTTCTACTCTTCCTAATTGCTATCACGTATTCGCCCCCCCGTTTCTTCTTGTTAAAGCTGATCGACAAGTAATGCTCCTAGAATTCGATCTTCTTTTTATGGCACAACTATTGCTTTATCTTCTGTCATCAAGCTCAGGAGGCAATTTTATGGCGATAAATTTTGATAAGGCGTTAGGCGTTCACCAATATACCCTTGGGATCCGTGCTCAACGTGCTGAAGTTATTTCTTCGAATATCGCTAATGCCGACACTCCTCACTTTAAAGCCCGTGACGTAGATTTCGATAAGGCTTTACAAGCCGCAACGAGCCGTCAACGTGGTCTGGCGATGACGGGTAACGAAGGTAAACACTTCGATTTAGCCGCCCTTTCTGAGCAGCATTATGGTTATAGAGTACCTAATCAGCCTGATACTGGTGATGGTAATACGGTCGATATTCAAAAAGAGCAATCAGAATTTATGCAGAATGCACTTGAGTATCAAATGTCTTTAGGCTTTTTAGACAGCAAGTTTTCTGGGCTTAAAAAAGCCTTGAGAGGTGATTAATTATGAGCTTATTCAATATATTCAATGTCTCGGGTTCTGGTATGGCAGCCCAATCGGTAAGACTGAATACCACTGCCAGTAATATTGCGAATGCAGATTCTGTGTCCAGTAGCATTGATGAAACGTATCGTGCACGCCATCCCATTTTTGAGGCTGAGATGGCAAAAGCCAGTCATCAGCAACAGTCTTCTCAATCTGTCGCGGTAAAAGGCATTGTTGAGAGTGATGCGCCGTTGCAAAAGCAGTTCTCTCCAAATCACCCTATGGCTGACAATGATGGTTTTATTTATAAACCTAATGTGAATGTGATGGAGGAGATGGCAGATATGATCTCAGCATCTCGTTCATACCAAATGAACGTCCAAGTCGCTGAAGCTGCAAAATCAATGCTTCAGCAAACGCTTAGAATTGGCAAATAAAAGGAGGTAACCAGTGAGCCTCATCAATCCGTTAACTAATGCTCAACCTTCAGGTGGCGTTTCGCAGACATCGAATCAATCTACGGCTCCGGCAAAACAAGCTGCATCAGCGGCTCAGGCAGCTACGACGAAAAGTGACGAGCAGACATCAACAACAGGTAACCCTTTTCTTGATGCAATTCGTCTTCCTAAAGAGTCTTCGACTCCTGAGCCAAATAGCCAAGAGCTGACCCAAGAAGATTTCTTCTCATTATTGAGTCAGCAGTTGTCGATGCAGGATCCTTTCAAGCCTGTTGATAACGATCAGATGATCGCACAGATGGCTTCGTTCTCTACAGTGGACGGGATCAACAATCTTAATGATGAAATTATTAATCTCAATACCGTGATGACATCAAGCCAAGCGTTGCAAGCTTCTGGTTTGGTTGGTCAAAAAGTACTAATTCCATCGGATACAGGTAATATTTCAACCGAAGGTAGAGAGATAAAAGGGATTATTAGTACTCCTGAAACAATCGAGAGCATCACAGTGCGTGTCGAAGATGATAAAGGTCAATTAGTGAAGACTTTTACCGTTGATGGTAGTGCGGGTGGCAATATCGATGTGAGTTGGGATGGGTTAGATAAAAACGGGGAACCGGTAGCTGATGGCAATTACTCCATCAAAGCTTCAGGTAAGGTCGATGGTAAGAGTGAAGAGCTGGCCGTTTCAACTTACGCCCATGTCACGAGTGTTTCTTTAGGCACAGCCAGTACAGGTGCAATTCTCAACCTACGAGGCGTTGGCGGTATTAAGATTGGCGATGTCTTGGCTGTCTCTGAAAGTTAATTGAAAAGTAAGTTTACTGACAGAAAGTCAGTGAACTTAAGTAATTAAATAATCTTGCTCCTAACTAGGCACAAGATACTTAGTTCAAACAATGAAGTGATGGCATCGATGTCACCTTCTGAAATGAATCTAAATAGAGGTGAATTATGTCGTTTAACATTGCATTGAGTGGTATTTCCGCTGCCCAGAAAGATTTGAATACTACGGCGAATAACATCGCTAACGTTAACAGCATTGGTTTTAAAGAATCTAGAGCCGAATTTGCTGATGTGTATGCAAACTCTATTTTTGCCAATGGTAAAACAGCGGTAGGGGGAGGTGCTACGACAAGCCAGGTTGCTCAGCAGTTTCATCAAGGAAGCTTACAGTTTACGAATAACGCCTTAGATATGGCTATTAATGGTGGTGGCTTCTTTGTTACCTCTAGTAGCTTGGATGGACAAGATAATACCTTTACACGAGCTGGTGCATTTAAGGTTGATTCGAGTAATTACCTTGTAGACTCTCAAGGTAATTTCCTGCAAACATTTGGTGTCGATAAGGATGGTAATTCGACGTCGGTGAGCTTAACGACCACCAGTCCTGTAATTATTCCAGATACGGCGGGTAGTCCAAAGAAAACAGATGAAATTGGCATACAGATGAACCTAAATGCGGGAGATCCGACGTTAGATCCAGCAGCATTTGATCCTAATGATCGTGAAACATATAACAACTCAACAGCTGTGACCATGTACGATTCTTTAGGTGAGCCACATGTTATGACGACCTATTTTGTTCGTCCACCACAGGCAGCATACACAGGTGCAAGTAATTGGGTAGCATTCTACGCCGTTGATGGTAAACAAGTTGATTTGGCTGGTGCAGCAGGTACATACCAGACCGATACTAACGGTGATGGTACTGCTGATGGCACTGGTACAGCGACCAATGCGGGTGGCTGGAAAGGTTCTGTGCTGACTTATAATGATACCGGCGCTTATACTGCGAGCGACCCTGCGGTTATTACAACAGAAGAGTTAGGTGTTAATGGTGCTGGTGTCTTGGGCCCTGGGGCTGATGGTACGCAGAATCTAATCATTAAATTCAATAATCCGACTCAATACTCATCGACTTTTGAAGTGACTGAACTGACTCAAGATGGTACTACCGTTGGTCGTTTGACGAATGTAGAAGTCGGTGCTGATGGACTGATTAATGCCAGCTACAGTAACGGCTCTACGGTTCCTTTAGCGCGAGTCGCACTTGCTCGTTTTGCTAATGAACAAGGCTTAACTCAGGTAGGTAATACTTCATGGAAAGCCAGTTTAGACTCAGGCATTGCACTTGCGGGTGAAGCCAACAGTGGCACATTTGGCGGCATACGTTCGTCAGCGCTTGAGCAATCAAATGTGGATTTGACGACAGAGTTAGTTGATCTTATTTCTGCACAACGTAATTTCCAGGCTAACTCAAGAACGCTTGAAGTCAACAATACGCTGCAGCAGACGATACTTCAGATCCGTTAACTTTAAGGGATTACTGCCAACTGCGACTAAATATAGCCGTTAAGGTAAGAGTAACCTTATATCCTAGGAGCAAAATCAACGCATTGATTTTGCTCTTTTCATTTAAGCCACAGCCATTCTAGTGTTAGCTTCTATTTCAGCATCACCACTTCGTAAGTGAAGAGCAAAGTTTATATTAACGGTAAGCTCTGAGGCTACTTTTAGTTAACAAAGCTATCTTCTTGGCACGTAACTTGCTCTCTTTTAATTAATAGAAAGAATTAAGCGAAAGATTGACGGAGGAGCTGGTGGACAAATTACTCTACGTCGCGATGAGCGGCGCTAAGCAGAATATGAATGCTCTGGCAGTGCGTTCAAACAACTTAGCTAACGCGAATACAGATGGTTTTAAATCCGATATTGCTCAAGCGCGCTCCATGCAGGCGTTTGGTGAGGGGTTACCTACTCGTGTATTTGCGATGACTGAAAATCCCTCCGCAAACTTCGCCTCTGGTCCTATCAAAACGACAGGCCGAGATCTCGACATTGCTGTTAAGGGGAGTGGTTGGATTGCCGTTCAGAGTGCCGATGGCGGTGAAGCTTATACACGCTCTGGAAGTTTAAGTTTTGACACTACAGGTTTACTTCGCAATGACAGAGGAAACCCAATTATGGGGGACTCCGGCCCTATTGTTTTGCCACTGCCTATTGAAAAGGTGGCGATATCACAAGATGGCATTATTTCAGTGAGACCCCTTGGAGCAACAGCTGAGGTTATTGAAGAGGTTGGGCAGATAAAAATGGTCAATCCCGGCGATGAAAACATGATGAGGGGCGCCGATGGTCTATTCAGACTGATGTCGGGTGAGAATGCTCCTACCGATCCACTTGTCGCTGTTGAAAGTGGGGCAGTTGAGGGCAGTAATGTCAATGCTGTTGATGAAATGGTGTCTTTGATTGGAATTCAACGTCAGTTTGAGATGCAAGTCAAAATGATGAAAACCGCAGAAGAGATGGATCAAGCATCTGCTTCATTAATGCGCATTAGCTAGGAGAAGATACTATGCATCCGGCGTTATGGATAAGTAAGACTGGGCTAGACGCTCAGCAAACCGATATCTCAGTGATCTCTAACAATGTGGCTAACGCCAGTACGGTTGGTTACAAAAAGAGCCGCGCTGTTTTTGAAGACCTCCTTTATCAAACCGTCAACCAGGCGGGTGGGGTGAGCGCATCAAACACTAAGTTGCCTAACGGCCTTAACATCGGTGCGGGAACAAAAGTGGTCGCCACTCAAAAGGTGTTTACGCAAGGCAATATGCTCACCACTGATAACTCTTTGGATTTGATGGTCGAAGGACCCGGCTTTTTTGAAATCCAATTACCAGATGGAACGGCAGCTTATACCCGCAACGGCCAATTTACCTTAGATGATACTGGGCAAATAGTGACATCCGGTTCTGGCTATGTGGTTCAGCCTTCAATTACCATTCCTGAAAATGCAACCGGTATTACGGTTTCTGCTGAGGGTGAAGTCTCTGTCAAAACGGCGGGGACGGCAGAAAGTCAGGTGGTGGGTCAATTAACCATGTCTGACTTTATCAATCCAAGTGGATTAGATCCTATGGGGCAGAATTTATACACAGAAACGGGCGCCAGTGGCACACCGATTCAGGGAACGGCATCATTAGATGGCATGGGCGCAATTCGCCAAGGGGCTTTAGAAACATCGAATGTGAATGTGACAGAAGAGCTGGTTAATTTGATCGAGAGTCAACGTATCTATGAGATGAACTCTAAAGTTATCTCGGCAGTCGATCAGATGCTGTCTTACGTGACGCAAAACTTGTAGGGGCATCACCATGACTAAGTTATTGCCATGGGTCGTATCGACCATATTGCTTATACCAGTATTAGCGGGTTGTAGCTCTACAGGGGGGAAACCCATTGCAGACGACCCTTATTATGCGCCTGTCTATCCGGAAGCTCCGCCAACTAAGATTGCTGCAACTGGTTCCATGTATCAGGATAGTCAGGCATCGAGCCTCTATTCAGATATAAAAGCATTGAAGGTGGGGGATATCATCACCGTTATTTTGATGGAGCAGACCCAAGCAAAGAAAAGTGCCAATAATGAGATTAAAAAGGGAACCGACTTAACTCTGGACCCTATTTACGCCGGTGGTGGGAATATCACTATTGGTGGACAGCCCATTGATCTTAGATATAAAGACAGCATGAACACTAAACGTGAGTCAGGTGCTGATCAAAGTAACAGTTTATCTGGCAGTATCTCTGCCAATGTGATGCAAGTGCTGAATAATGGTAACTTGGTTATTCGTGGTGAAAAATGGATAAGCATTAATAATGGCGATGAATTTGTTCGTCTTACAGGTATTGTTCGTTCTCAAGATATACGTCCAGATAATACTATCGATTCCCCACGTGTTGCCAACGCTAGGATTCAATATAGCGGCACAGGCACCTTTGCCGAAGCTCAAAAAGTGGGCTGGTTAAGCTCGTTCTTTTTTGGTAGCTGGTGGCCGTTTTAAGGAGGTATAAGATGAAACTTAAACTATTTACGATATTGGTTTTGTTGTCAGTTTCGGGTCTTAGTCAAGCTCAAAGGATTAAAGACATCGCTAATGTTCAAGGCGTGAGAAGTAACCAATTGATTGGATACGGCCTAGTGGTAGGTTTACCAGGAACGGGTGAGAAGACGACTTATACTGAACAAACCTTTAAAACCATGCTGAAAAACTTTGGCATTAATTTACCGGATAACTCGCGACCAAAAATTAAAAACGTTGCTGTTGTGGCTGTACACGCCGAAATGCCCGCATTTATCAAGCCGGGTCAAACTCTTGACGTTACAGTTTCAAGCTTAGGTGAAGCTAAGAGTCTACGAGGCGGAACACTACTGCAGACTTTTCTGAAGGGCGTTGATGGTAATGTTTATGCAATAGCACAAGGCAGTATGGTTGTTAGTGGTTTTAGTGCAGAAGGCTTGGATGGTTCGAAAGTCATTCAAAATACGCCAACAGTGGGTCGTATTCCAAATGGCGGAATTGTGGAAAGGACGGTTATTACCCCTTTTTCAACCGGTGACCATTTGACGTTTAACTTGCGCCGAGCGGATTTTTCAACCGCTAAGCGACTTGCTGATGCGATTAATGAGCTGCTTGGTCCAGGAATGGCAAGACCCCTTGATGCTGCATCTGTTCAGGTTAGTGCACCAAGGGATGTTTCTCAACGCGTTTCATTTCTTGCCACTCTTGAAAATATTCAAGTAGAGCCTGCGTCTGAATCAGCAAAGGTGATTGTAAATTCACGTACTGGCACCATTGTTGTTGGCAGTAATGTTCGTCTACTCCCCGCTGCTGTCACACATGGAGGGTTGACTGTTACGATAGCTGAGGCAACTCAGGTATCACAACCTAACCCTCTTGCTGCAGGCCAAACAGTTGTGACCGCCAACAGTACGATAGATGTGGCGGAAGAGGACAGCCGTATGTTCTTGTTTAACCCTGGTACGACACTCGATGAGTTGGTTAGAGCGGTAAATTTAGTTGGTGCTGCGCCCTCTGATGTACTTGCCATTCTAGAAGCATTAAAAATGGCTGGGGCTTTACACGGTGAACTTATTATTATCTAAGGCCATCAATAGCTAGCACCATCAGAATTATTGTATTCAAGTAAAGGGCTTAGTTTATCGACTAAGCCCTTTGTTTATCTGCTAGAAGCATTTCGAGAGTATTAAAGGTGAATGTTTTCTTAGATAACTGGTATGTCCTTTGCATTGTGTAGTTAACAACGTCTGTTTATTGTCGCAATTGTTGGAATATATTATGGAAAAGCTGTCAAATTCTTCTCACTTTTTGGACCTTGGAGGTCTGGATTCCCTTAGATCGAAAGCCCAGAAAGATGATAAGGGAGCTTTGAAAGAAGTAGCACAACAGTTCGAAGGTATTTTTGTACAAATGCTAATGAAAAGTATGCGCGATGCCAATGCTGCTTTTGAGTCTGACAGCCCAATGAACAGTCAGTACACCAAGTTTTACGAACAGATGCATGATCAACAGATGTCAGTGAACCTCTCAGATAAAGGCATGTTAGGGCTGGCAGATTTGATGGTACAGCAACTTTCCCCTGAGACCAGCAATGTGACCCCTTCATCTGTATTGCGCAATGATGCCAATCTTGGAGGCGGTATTGAGCAAACGATGGTAATGAATCGTGTAGCAAAGAGTGATAATCAACCAGCTTCTGAATCTACGGACCTTCACAAAGCGGCAAGTGATCCATTACAGGCTGTCTTATCAGGCAATCAATTGCCGTCAGAGGTGTCCTATTCAAATATTACGTTTAATGATCGCAATGATTTTGTGGCTCAACTTTATCCCCATGCCCAGAAAGCAGCTGCTGCATTAGGTACTCAAGCTGAAGTATTGATTGCTCAATCTGCACTGGAAACGGGTTGGGGTCAGAAGATGGTGAAACGAGCCAGTGGTGATTCTAGTAATAACCTATTTAACATTAAGGCTGATAATCGCTGGGAAGGAAATAAAGCTGCGGTTAAAACATTAGAGTTTGAACAAGGAGTAGCGGTTCAGCAAAGAGCTGATTTCCGAGTTTACGATGATATCAAACAGAGTTTTGATGACTTTGTTCGTTTTATCTCTGATGGCCCTCGTTACCAAGAGGCTATAAAGAAAGCAGCTAATCCAAATGAATTTATTAAGGCGTTACAAGATGCTGGTTATGCAACCGATCCACAATACGCCAATAAGGTGATTAAGGTAATGAAGTCACTCTCGTCAGTTGTTCAAGCGGGATTACCTGGGGGAGAGAAATGAACATTCAGTTTATCAATATCCAGCAGCTTAGGGGGGCCAACTAATGGCTATAGATCTTCTTAATATTGCTCGGACCGGTGTATTGTCTGCTCAATCACAACTCGGGGTGACCAGTAATAATATTGCTAACGCTAATACTCAAGGTTATCACCGACAAGTCGCAGAACAATCCAGTTTAGGTAATCAACGGCTCGGAGGTAATTTTCTTGGTACTGGAACGTATATCTCTGACGTCAAACGTATCTATAACGATTACGCTGCTAGAGAATTGAGAATAGGGCAAACCAGTGTAAGTGAAGCACAAACCTCTCAGGTTAAGTTAAATGAACTTGATCAACTGTTTTCACAAATTGGTAAGTCAGTGCCCCAGGGCCTTAACGATCTCTTTGCTGGATTAAATAGCTTAGCTGATCTGCCTGATGATCTCGGGATTAGAGGGAGCGTGCTAGGTTCTGCAAATCAGCTGGCCAGCAGCTTGAATCAGATGCAATCCCATTTAGATGGGCAAATGAAGCAAACAAATGATCAGATCTCAGGCATAACAGATCGAATTAATGAGATAGGTAAAGAGTTAGGTCATATCAATCAAGAGTTGATGAAGTCCCAAGGCGAGGATATGAGCCTGCTGGATAAACAAGATGCCTTGATTCAGGAGTTGAGCCAGTATTCGCAAGTTAATGTTATCCCATTAGAGACGGGAGCGAAAAGTGTCATGTTAGGTGGTGCTGTGATGTTGGTTTCCGGTGAAGTGTCTATGTCAATCGGGACAACCGCAGGCGATCCGTACCCTGGAGAATTAAGAGTAACGAGTTCTGCTGGGTCGGCAACGATGGTCATTGATCCAAAACAGATGGGTGGACAACTTGGTGCTTTGTTCGAGTTTCGTGATGACACGTTAGTGCAGGCTCAACTTGAGGTTGGCCAGTTGACCTTAGGTGTTGCTGACGCATTCAATCAGGCTCAGTCTCAAGGATTCGATCTCAATGGCGCACTTGGTCAAAACATTTTTACCGATATTAATGACCCTAGCATGTCTGTTGGCCGTGTTGGTGGCTTAAGTAACAATACTGGTAACGCAAACCTTAGGGTTAATATTGATGATACAGGTGCGTTAACGGGGTCAAGCTACGATCTTACTTTTACCGCCCCAGCAACTTATGAACTTAAGGATACTTCCACTGGTGCTGTAACCCCCCTAACGTTAAATGGCGCAGGAGATGAACTTAGTGGTGGGGATGGTTTTACTATTCACATCGATTCAGGCAGTTTTGCTGATGGCGATAAGTTTGAAGTTCGCCCTTCTGCGGGTGCAGCAGCTGGGATTAAGGTTGAGATGACCGATCCTAAAAGGGTTGCCGCCGCCGGTCCTAAAGTGACTGCGGACACGTCAAATTCTGGAAATACCCAAATTGAGATTGTTAGTATTGATAGAAATAATGCCAATCTTCCACTAACAGGTTCAGAGCTGACGTATCAGATTGATCCTGTGGCCAACACTTTTACCGTATTTGATGCATCTGGCACTTTAGTGAGTGCTGCAGCTCCTTATACCCCACCGACAATTACCAGTAATGGTTTTAGCTTTGATGTTGATACAACTGCTACGTCAACAGAGAGTTTCACATTTGATTTTGCTTTCGCTCAAGGAGATAACAGCAATGTTGTGTCTATGGCAAAACTGAGTGAGGCGAAATTAATGAACAGTGGTGGATCTACATTATCGGATGTATATGAAGAGACTAAATTGGTTGTCGGCAGTAAAGCTAAATCTGCTGCGGTTGCAGTGGGTTCTGCTGAAGCGGTTTATTCTCAAGCTTATAACCGGGTTCAGAGCGAGTCAGGGGTCAATCTTGATGAAGAAGCCGGAAACTTAATTCGATTTCAGCAAGCCTATCAAGCGTCAGCAAGAATCATGACCACGGCTTCAGAAATTTTCGATACCTTATTTAATTCAGTTCGATAGGGGAGGTGAATATGAGAATTTCAACTTCGCAAATGTTTAATCAAAGCATTAATAGCGTTTTAGATAAGCAAACGTCGACCAGCAAGATTTTAGATCAGCTTTCGAGTGGTAAAAGGGTCAATACGGCGGGAGATGATCCTGTCGCTGCTGTGGGGATCGATAATCTGAATCAACAGAACGCATTAGTCGACCAGTTTATGAAGAATATAGATTATGCCAAAAACCGCCTTGGTTTGAGTGAAAGTAAACTGGGTACAGCTGAAACGCTAGTGGCTTCAACAAGAGAGCAAGTGATCCGTGCAATCAATGGTGGATTGTCTAGCTCGGAGCGGCAAATGATTGCCGATGAGTTACGTGGCACTTTAGAGGAACTGCTTGCCGTTGCTAACACCAAAGATGAATCAGGTAATTATATCTTTGGCGGTAATGAAACAGGCAAACAACCATTTGCCTTTGATAATGCAGGAAATATTGTTTACAGCGGCGACAGCGGAGCACGTGATTCCATTATTGCCTCTGGGGTGGTGGTTGAGACAAATATTGCCGGTGATAAAGCTTTTATGAATGCGCCTAGTGGTTTAGGTGATTACAGTGCCAATTATCTGGCGAGTCAAGTGGGTGATTTTTCAGTAGATAGCGCCAAAATCACTAACCCAGCAACGTATGTCGAAGACACTTATACCTTCACTATGGTTGGGGCTAACTTGGAAGTAAGAGATTCAAGCTCTGCTTTAGTGACGACAGAAGTTGGTTTCGATCCCGCTAACCCTGTGTCCTTCAATGGTATGGAGGTCAAGCTTGATGGCTTACCTGAAGCCGGTGACAGTTTCTCGATAGCGCCTCAATCAGAAGTGAGCATTCTTGATACCATCAATCAAGCAATTGCGTTAATTGAAGATCCAAATAAAGTGAATACTCCCCAAGGTGTTTCTGAGTTGGCACAGATATTGAATAATATCGATAGTGGTGTCAATCAAATAAGCATTGCTCGAAGTGAAACAGGAAACAGCCTAAAAAGCTTAGAAAGTTACAGCACTCAACATGTGGAGGAGAAGATTGTGAATAGTTCGACTCTTTCAATGTTGGAAGATCTTGATTACGCATCGGCAATTACGGAGTTTGAGAAACAGCAGTTGGCATTAAATGCGGTTTCAAGTGTGTTTAGCAAAGTAGGGTCTGTTTCATTGTTTGATTATATATAGACCTCAATATTGAACCAATAAATCAATTTAATTTAGCCAAGGTGCAATCTTGGCCTTGTACTAAAAGAGGAAGTCAAAATGGCTATTACAGTTAATACGAATGTGACATCATTGAAAGCGCAGAAAAACCTGAATACATCGAGTGGTAATCTTGCGACTTCAATGGAACGCTTATCCAGTGGTTTGAAGATTAACAGTGCAAAAGATGATGCGGCAGGTCTCGCGATTTCTAACCGTCTTAATAGTCAGGTCCGTGGCCTTGAAGTCGGCATGCGAAACGCTAACGATGCAATTTCTATTGCTCAGATCGCGGAAGGCGCGATGCAAGAGCAGACTAATATGCTTCAGCGTATGCGTGATTTGACCATTCAGTCTGAAAACGGTGCAAACAGTACAGACGATTTAGTCGCGCTAAAGGCTGAAATGGATCAATTGGCAACAGAAATTGATAATATCGGTACCAGTACCGCTTTTGGTAATACAAAGCTGATGCAAGGTGGTTTTTCTGCGGGCAAAAATTTCCAGGTTGGTCATCAAGATGGTGAAGATGTCAAAATTACCGTTAAGAAGACAGATAAGACCACACTTTCCGTTGCGGCACTCAATAATGCCACATCAGCAAACCGTGCATCGTCATTAGCTGCCATCGATAAAGCCATTAAAACCATCGATACTCAACGAGCTGATCTTGGTGCGGTGCAGAACCGTTTAGCACATAACATCAGTAACAGTGCTAACACGCAAGCTAACGTGGCGGATGCAAAAAGCCGTATTGTAGATGTCGATTTCGCTAAAGAAACAGCGACGATGACGAAAAACCAGGTACTACAACAAACTGGTTCAGCGATGCTTGCTCAGGCGAACCAACTCCCACAGGTAGCCCTTTCTCTTCTAGGGTAACGTGGGAATACCATAAAGCGACTCGCATATGTAAGTATGGGGTCGCTTTTAGTTATCTATTGTTTTATAAGTTCTTTTTCTGTTCATTTGTTGTGATTTTTTTTATTTTTACTTTTTTATAAAAAAAAATTAAAGATAAAAAATCCTCTGCCGTTAAATATACTGTAACCCAAATGCTCCGCCTGGCTAAGAAGACAGGCAAAGTTTCAAGCCAGGTATAAAGAGGAAACAAATTATGGCTATTACAGTAAATACGAACGTCACATCACTGAAAGCTCAGAAAAACCTAAATAGTTCTAGTGGCAACCTAGCTACCTCTATGGAGCGTTTATCAAGCGGCTTACGTATTAACAGCGCAAAAGATGATGCGGCAGGTCTAGCGATTTCAAACCGTCTTAATAGTCAAGTTCGTGGCCTCGAAGTCGGTATGCGTAATGCAAATGATGCAATTTCAATTGCTCAAATCGCTGAAGGTGCGATGCAAGAACAGACAAACATGCTACAGCGTATGCGTGACTTGACTGTCCAGGCTGAAAACGGTGCAAACAGTACTGATGATATCGCAGCATTGAAAGCAGAAATGGATCAGCTTGTTGATGAAATCAACGAAATTGGTTCTAACACCGCTTTTGGTAATACTAAGCTAATGACAGGTGACTTTTCTGCTGGTAAAAACTTCCAGGTTGGTCATCAAGATGGTGAAGATATTAAAGTTACCGTTAAGAAAACGGATAAAACATCATTGTCAGTTGGTGCACTTGTTCTAGCGACTTCTGCTAACCGAGCTTCAGCGTTAGGTGCTATTGATAAAGCGATTAAGACTATTGATACCCAACGTGGTGATTTAGGTGCGATTCAAAACCGTTTATCACACAACATCAGTAACAGTGCAAACACTCAGGCAAACGTTGCCGATGCTAAGAGTCGTATTGTGGATGTGGATTTCGCAAAAGAGACGTCTGCAATGACCAAGAATCAGGTATTGCAACAAACCGGCTCAGCAATGCTAGCCCAGGCTAACCAATTACCTCAAGTTGCTCTATCACTACTATAATATTAACTTAAGATTAGTTGATGAAATAGTTGAAAGGGAGGTTCGGTTACGGATCTCCCTTTGTTCTTTTTAGGACGATAAAGTAATTTGGTGATAGGAGAGGACAGTTATGGATATCAATTTTGCAAACTCATCCAGCACTGCAACGGCTAAAATAGAAGTGGCCACTGCGCCAGTTAAATCGACTGCAGCAGAGAGTACAGAGTTGGAGCGCCGCGCGACGATTCAAGCGGTAGAAGCGACAGAAAAGGAAACTGAAACTCAGTCAAAAAACAGTCAAGCAGATATGCAACGACTTGTTGAAGATCTTTCCGATATGATGTCGGTAATGCGTAAAGGTTTAGCTTTTAAGATCGATGAGGGTTCTGGTAAGAATATAGTCAGTGTCATGGATGTTGAGTCTGGTGATATCATTAGGCAAATACCAAATGAAGAGGCGCTAAAGTTAGCAGAGAAATTGTCTGAAGTAACTGGACTTCTGATGAAGACTGAAGCGTAAATAGTCAATTTTAACATTAAATAGTTTTATGAGGTTTTTATGGCATTAACAGCGACGGGAATAGGTTCTGGGCTTGATATTAACACTATTGTCGGTGTTTTAGTTGATGCTGAAAAGCTCCCGAAAGAAGCTATTTTTAACAAAACCGAAAAGACGATTGATGCCAAAGTGTCTGGTATAGGCACATTGAAAAGTGCTTTATCGACCTTTCAGGATGCGCTAGAAAAGCTCAAAGATGGCAATAATATCAATCAGAAAACGGTCTCGACTGGTGATAGCAAATTTTTGACTGCAACTGCCGACAAAACAGCACAGACTGGTAGTTATAACATCAAGGTAGAACAACTCGCGACAGCGCATAAAGTTGCGGGTATCAATGTTGCTGATTCGACAAGCCCTGTTGGTGAAGGTAGCTTAGATTTAACTGTTAATGGTAATAGCTTCTCTGTGGCGGTTGGTGCAGGTGACTCACTTGAGAACATCGCCAAAAGTATCAATGATGCGACTGATAATGTTGGCGTGACGGCAACGATTATTACCAGTGATGCCGGAAGTCGATTGGTTCTCAGCTCCGATGTCGAAGGGACTGATAGTCAAATATCATTAGTGGCCAATGATACTTCAGGAACTGGGCTTAATGACATGTTTGGTGGTGCAAACCTAACCGAGCTTCAAGCTGCAAAGCCCTCCATTGTTTATGTTGATGGTCAGAAATTAACTTCTCAAACAAATGAGGTTAAAGGCGCTATAACAGGTGTTACCCTCGCGCTTACCGATCAAGATGTGAATACAGTCAGTACCGTTAAAATCGAGTTGGATAAAGAGGGGATTAAAGAAAATATTAATGGCTTTGTTGATGCTTACAATAGTCTTATGGAATCCATCGATAAGCTAAGTGCTTATGATGCTGAGAAAGAGACTGCTGCAGCACTTCAAGGGGATTCAATGATCCGCTCGATTGAGTCTCAAACACGTAATCTTATCAGCTCCCGTGTGAGTGTTGATGGTGAAACTGTTGCGCTGTACGATATAGGGATTACGGCGGATCGATACGGAAAACTTTCTGTAGACAGTACCAAACTTGATAAAGTAATTGATGAGAATATTGGTAGCATTGAAGGCTTATTTTCAACTGAAACAAGCGGGATTGCCGTAAAGCTAGATGACCTTGTTGAAGGTTATGTTAAGTCTGGTGGGCTCATCGATTCAAGAAATAATGCTTATACCAGTGATAAACAAAGGTTAGAGGATCAACGAGAAGCGTTTTCATTAAAAATGGAACAGCTGCAAGCTAGACTTTTCAAGCAGTTTAATGCCATGGATCTCGTTGTCGGTCAGCTAAACCAACAAGCTGGTGGTATCATCAATGGGCTTAACTCTCTTCCTGGAGTGGTTAAATCACAAGGTTAACGTATTTTATTTTTGGAGTAGGACTTGCAAAGTTTTATTGAGTTGGAAGCGCTGAACCAATCTCTCACAGAGCTGTTAATCATTTTGGACAAAGAGCCTGCTGAAAATGAAGAAACTGATGAGTTGGTATCAAACTTGCTAGATTTGGTTGGTAAGCGTCAACTTTTGCTTGATGAGCTACTTGTAACAATTAAGCTCGAAGATAAAGCGATGTGGCAAAAACAATTAGCGTTGACTCATGATTTTGAGCAGCAAGCTAAAGTGATTATGCGACATAGACAAGAGTTGATGCATCTGAGTAGTAAAAGTAAACGTCAAATTAATGTTTACAAATCAATCGATGCTAAATAGGTAGGAATTTATGAGAAAGTCACTGCAATCATATCGTAAAGTATCTGTTGAGAGTGAAATCTCAATCGCTTCACCGCACAGAATAATACAGATGATGTTTGAAGGTGCTTTACAGCGTCTTGCACAAAGTCGTTATGCCATTGACAACAATGATATAGCCAATAAAGGAATTTATATAGGCAAAGCCGTAGGTCTCATCACCGGTTTAAATAATAGCCTTGATATGGATGCTGGAGGTGACATTGCCGGTAACCTTTCTGATCTCTATGATTTTATGTTGCGACGGATCTCAGAAGCAAATATGAATAATGATGTACAAGCTATTGATGATGTCAGCAGCATTTTAAAAACAATAAAAGAGGGTTGGGATGCCATTCCACCTGAAATGCATCATATGGCTTCGCATACTGAAGCTATCTAATCCTATTTTGGAGCGACTTAAACATATTCGTTTTAAAATATGAGTCAAAGCCTTTTACGATGAGTTTTAACGTGTTTTATTCTACGTTCTTGATTTTTAAAAGGGAATAAACACTATTCATCATCAACGTGATCACCATGGATGGTGTGCATGATTTGTTACTAAGTGATGGTTAATTACCTTGCCTAAATGTACATTAAATCTTCGTTTTATCCTGACTTTTCAATTAGCTTGACTGCATATCATCATAAGGTGATTGATTCGGGCTTTATTGACTCCAGTCAATAAATTGACAATTAATGCGTAATTCGTTTACTAATTTCAGAAAAACTCAAATAGTTCTGCTAAAATCAATTTAGTGGGCATAAAATGCATCAGGTACTTGCTAATAGCTTGCTGATAATACACTATTCCTCATGGTAGTTATCTTGTTCAATTTATATTGAATTACACTACCCCGCTTTTTAAAGCAACAAACACTTATAATTAATGCGAATAATAACGAGCGCTTTACGGCTTTTTGAATGATGCAAACAGATCTACGAATTCTACTTGTTGGTAACCAGTCTGAGCGAATGAATCGCTTATCGTGTGTATTTGAATTTTTGGGTGAACAAGTTGAGTTAGTCGCGTTCGATAAATTCGAATTGCGAGTTCAGAATACTCGATTTAGAGCTCTTATCATCTCCTCCGATATTCAGTCTAAAGAGTTACTTCAATCTCTTGCGGTGAACTCACCTTGGCAACCCATTTTATTGCTTGGGGATATGGACGGCGCAGTTGCGTCAAATATACTTGGCCATATTGAAGAACCACTTAATTATCCTCAACTGACGGAGTTATTGCATTTTTGTCAGGTTTTTGGTCAGGCTAAGCGACCGGATATTCCCACGAGCGTTAATCAGACCAAGTTATTTAGAAGTCTGGTTGGAAGAAGTGATGGAATTGCTCAGGTTCGTCATCTGATAAACCAAGTCTCTCCTTCTGACGCGACGGTTCTTGTTCTTGGTCAATCAGGAACTGGCAAAGAAGTAGTGGCTCGAAATATTCACTATATATCAGAGCGCCGCGATGGCCCTTTTATTCCTGTAAATTGTGGCGCCATTCCTCCTGAACTGCTTGAAAGTGAGCTTTTTGGTCACGAGAAAGGCTCTTTTACGGGGGCAATAAGTGCACGTAAAGGACGCTTTGAATTAGCTGAAAAAGGAACGCTTTTCTTAGATGAGATAGGCGATATGCCGCTGCAGATGCAAGTTAAGCTATTGCGTGTGCTACAAGAGCGTGTTTTTGAGCGTGTTGGCGGAAGTAAGTCTATTTCCACCGATGTTCGGGTAGTCGCTGCGACTCATCGTCATCTTGAATCTATGATAGTTGACGGGGACTTTAGAGAAGATCTCTATTACCGATTAAATGTCTTCCCCATTGAGATGCCTGCATTATGTGAGCGCAAAGATGACATACCTCTTCTCCTACAGGAACTCGTTAGTCGGGTTTACAATGAAGGACGAGGAAAAGTTCGCTTTACTCAAAGGGCAATAGAATCATTAAAAGAACACGCTTGGTCGGGTAATGTTCGTGAACTATCGAATTTGGTTGAACGCTTGACGATTCTTTATCCTGGCGGTTTAGTTGATGTTAATGATCTGCCAATGAAATACCGTCACATTGATGTGCCTGAGTATTGTGTAGAGGTGAGTGAAGAGGAGCAAGAACGTGATGCTCTTGCTTCAATTTTCAGTAATGAAGAGCCTATCGATATACCTGAAACACGTTTTCCAAGCGAACTCCCTCCTGAAGGAGTTAATTTGAAAGATCTGTTAGCTGAGCTTGAAATCGATATGATTAGGCAGGCTTTGGAACAGCAAGATAATGTGGTCGCCAGAGCCGCTGAAATGCTAGGCATTAGACGTACCACACTTGTCGAAAAAATGCGTAAATACGGCATGGGGAAAGAGTAGCTCAAACTTTGACTTTTCCTCGTAAAATAAACCCTTACAAGCAGCGATGATATCCTTGCTTGTAAGGGTTTTTTTATAGTATTTTATTATTGAATATATGAATGAAAAGATGTTTTTAAACGTCTAATATTGTCTTGTCAATTATCCTCTTTATTTTCAGTGGTTTATTCTGGCATAAAATCTGCATTATCTGGTTAGTAGCAATTTTTTGACGGAGTGAATATGTCCGTAAGTCCTCATATACTAAATGATACAATGTCTCTACATAACACGAAATGGATGGAAGTGGCGCCTGCCGCAAACATGTCTAATCGGATGGAGCATATTTTGCAAGCTATGCCGTCTGGTGTCGTGATCATTAATGGTGATGGGGTAGTGACAGATGCTAATCCTGTAGCGATTAAGTTGTTAGGTTTACCCTTAGAAGGGTTAAAGTGGATCCAAGTCATTAATCGTGCATTTTCTCCTCAAGACGATGATGGACATGAGGTGTCACTACGCAATGGACGAAGAGTAAAAATTGCAATTACCCCCCTTACGCCAGAAAGTGGCCAGTTGATCGTATTAACAGATTTGACAGAAACCCGCTTATTACAAAAAAACTTATCACACCTCCAGCGTCTTTCTGCTTTAGGAAAGATGGTCGCAACCTTGGCACATCAAGTACGTACACCGCTAACTGCAGCTTTATTGTATGCATCAAACTTAGGCAGCCCGAAATTAGCTGAGAGCTCCAGAAGCCGATTTCAAAAGAAGTTAGTGGATAGACTTAATGAGCTCGAACATCAAGTCAATGACATGCTACTGATGGCCAAAGGTAGGCAACAAGATCAAGATAAGCCTGAACATATTTCAACTGTAATGAGTAGGGTTCTCGCTAACTGTGAACCGATTGCTGAGCAGTATTCTTGCCAACTTGAATTTATCGATTCAACCAAAAGCAAGTTTTTAGCTAACTCAAGTGCATTGAGCTCCGCAATTAATAACCTAGTTATCAACAGTATCGAAGCGGGATCGACAGCGGTTAAAATAAATGGATATGAAACAAGTACATGTTTACACCTTGATATTATTGATAACGGCAAAGGGCTAGACAAAGCAACGCAGCAGAAGGTACTAGAGCCTTTTTTCACCACTAAAGCACAAGGCACTGGACTCGGTTTAGCGGTTGTTCAGTCAGTTGTCGCGAATCACAGTGGTAAGTTGCAACTTAGATGTGAAGAACAGAAAGGCTGTACGGCATCATTGAATTTCCCCAAGATTTTGCAAGATGATTCAGAGCACAAAGATCAGCCGTATACACTAGAAGATGAAGGAGCTGAGTATGTCAGAAGGTAAACTATTATTGGTTGAAGATGACCATTCACTTCGAGAAGCTCTTTTAGATACCTTGCTGATGGCACACTATGAGTGCGTCGAAGCGGCCTGTGCAGAAGATGCTATCGTTAAACTCAAGAATGAGTCATTTGATATGGTGATAAGCGATGTGCAGATGGAAGGGGTTGGCGGCTTAGGGTTACTTCACTATCTTCAACAGCATCACTCGCAAGTCCCGATGTTATTAATGACAGCTTATGCGACAATTGATAATGCAGTGAACGCAATTAAGCTTGGCGCAGTCGATTATTTAGCAAAACCATTTTCACCTGAAGTGTTATTAAATCAAGTCTCTCGATATTTGAAACCTAAATCATGTTTGGAGCAACCAGTGGTTGCTGATGAAAAAAGTCTAGCGCTTTTATCACTTGCACAAAAGGTTGCCGCATCCGATGCTTCTGTGATGATTATGGGACCTAGTGGTTCGGGTAAAGAGGTGCTTGCTCGCTTTATCCATCAAAATAGTTCTCGGGCTGAACAGCCATTCGTGGCTATCAACTGTGCGGCTATACCGGAAAACATGCTTGAAGCTACCTTGTTTGGATATGAGAAAGGAGCCTTTACAGGCGCTTACCAAGCCTGTCCTGGGAAATTCGAACAGGCTCAAGGTGGCACTTTGTTGCTTGATGAAATTTCAGAGATGGAGTTAGGGCTTCAAGCTAAATTGCTACGTGTTTTACAAGAGAGAGAAGTGGAACGTATTGGCGGCCGTAAAAACATAAAGCTTGATGTCAGAGTATTGGCAACTTCAAACCGAGACCTCAAGTCACTAGCGGCTTCAGGTGAGTTTAGAGAAGATCTGTATTACCGAATTAATGTTTTTCCGCTAATTTGGCCAGCATTAAATCAAAGACCTGCTGATATTTTACCATTGGCTAGGCATTTGTTATTAAGGCATGCGACAAAATCTGGATTAGCTGAAGTTCCTGTATTGGAAGAGAGTGCTGCTCGTCGTTTGTTGACTCATCGATGGCCTGGCAATGTCAGGGAATTAGATAATGTCATCCAACGAGCGCTGATCTTGTTAAGTGGAAATAGTATTACGTCCACCGACATTATCCTAGATGCTGATGAAGTGATGTTCACGCAGGATAATGCGCAGAAAGTTAACAACTCAGAAGGTTCAGTTGAGTTGGAAGCCTTAGGTGACGAGTTAAAAGCACAGGAGCATGTCATTATTCTGGAGACCTTGACTCAATGTCAGGGAAGTCGAAAATTAGTTGCTGAGAAACTTGGGATAAGCGCTAGAACACTCAGATACAAAATGGCAAAAATGAGAGATGCAGGAATACAGCTTCCCGCTTAATCATCAGATAATTGCTCGTTAAGCGAACGATGTTACTCAACATTGTTCGCTTTTTTAACGCCACCCCCTGCATCTTATTAAGTAAAGCGTCCGTCTTTGCTTTTGTTATATAAACGCCTCAACACTTCACTTATTTACGTCGATTAATAGAGTTTATCGATGTCTACTCTATTCGGTGCTTGTTTCGTTTTAATATATTGGCCAACAAATTGCATAGTCTTTATTAAGAATCATTTTCGTCAACTATCTGTCAATACTTTAACTGTTAGTCGACTATTTGGGAGAAAACTATGCAAATCAGCGCTAATTCTTTACTGCAAGAGATGAAGTCACTTAGTGGCGAAATTCCTACTGGTAGCATCACTCCCCAAATATCACAGCAAGTAAGAAGTACTTCAGGGAGTGATTTTGGCGAGATGTTATCTCAAGCTGTCAGTCATGTTGGTGAATTGCAGGCAAACTCCGGTGACCTGTCGACTCGTCTTGAGATGGGGGATACTCGCGTTTCACTGTCAGACACGGTTATTGCACGCGAAAAAGCCAGTGTTGCGTTTGAGGCGACTGTTCAAGTCAGAAATAAACTCGTCGAAGCGTATAAAGAAATTATGAGTATGCCTGTATAATACATTGTAATATTTCGATTTTATTACATTTTTAGCTGGTATTTTAGCCACGTAATAAATAATAGACAAGCAGGGATCTATTTTGAGCACTGATATGGTTGTAGGTACAAATCTGGGAAGCAATGACACTGCCGGTGGTGTACAGGAAGAGAATAAGTCCGGCGGACTCGGATCTTTTGGTGGGTCCGATATGCTGCGTCAGGTGACGATGATCCTTGCTCTCGCTATATGCCTTGCTGTGGCTGTATTTGTTATGTTGTTGGCACAAGAACCTGAATTCAGACCATTGGGAAAGATGGCGACTGAAGATATGATTCAAGTGTTAGATGTATTAGACAAGAATAAAGTTGATTATAAGATTGAGGGTGACGTAGTTAAAGTTCCGGAAGAGCAGTATCAAGATGTTAAATTGATGCTTAGCAGAGAGGGAGTCGATAACGCTGCGAGTGCTAATGATTACCTCAGTCAGGATAGTGGCTTCGGCGTTAGCCAACGTATGGAGCAAGCAAGACTCAAACACAGTCAAGAGCAGAACTTAGCCAGAGCAATTGAAGAGCTTAAAAGTGTCACTCGTGCAAAAGTGATACTTGCGATACCTAAAGAAAATGTCTTTGCAAGAAACCGTTCAAAACCAAGTGCTACAGTCGTTATCACTTCTCGTCGAAGCGGCTTAGGCCAAGAAGAGGTAGACTCGATAGTCGATATTGTCGCTTCAGCAGTTCAAGGACTAGAACCAACGCGTGTGACGGTGACTGATTCCAACGGTCGCCTACTTAATTCTGGCAGTCAAGATGGTGCTTCAGCACGAGCCAGACGTGAACTAGAGTTAGTTCAACAGAAAGAGTCAGAATACAGATACAAGATTGAATCCATTTTAATGCCTATATTAGGTCCTGAGAACTTCACTTCACAAGTGGATGTGAATATGGACTTCACTGCTGTTGAGCAAACAGCAAAACGATATAACCCAGACTTACCTGCTCTGCGTAGTGAGATGACGGTTGAAAACAACTCTAATTCTGGCACCAACGGTGGCATACCAGGCGCATTGACTAACCAGCCTCCAATGGAATCTAATATTCCTCAAGATGCAATGACAGAAGAAGCTAAAAAGGCAAGTAGGAACTCAGGTTCTACTCATAAAGAAGCAACTCGAAACTTTGAATTAGATACGACTATTAGCCATACGAAGCAACAAATAGGCGTGGTAAGACGTGTCAGTGTCTCGGTTGCTGTCGATTTCAAATCAGGTCCCGTTTCTGAAGATGGCCAAGTCAACCGTGTACCACGAACTGATCAAGAGATGAGTAATATTCGACGTTTACTCGAAGGTGCTGTGGGATTCAATACTCAGCGTGGTGACGTGATCGAAGTCGTTACCGTTCCCTTTATGGATCAATTGATCGAAGAGATGCCTGCGCCGGAAATGTGGGAGCAACCTTGGTTTTGGCGAGCTGCAAAACTGGCGATGGGCGGACTCGTTATTCTTGCTCTAATCTTATTTATTGTCAGACCTTTGCTGAAGAAACTCATCTACCCGGATAACAACGGTCTACCTGATGAGCCTAAATTTGGTGACGAGTTAGCAGAAATAGAAGATCAATATGCATCGGATACTCTCGGGATGTTGAATCGACCTGAAGCTGAATATAGTTACAACGATGACGGTTCAATTTTGATACCAAACCTGCATAAAGATGATGATATGATTAAGGCGATTAGGGCATTAGTGGCCAATGAACCTGAATTGTCGACCCAGGTTGTCAAAGGATGGCTACAAGAGGATGAACCACAATAATGAGTACTAACGAAGTGGCAGAGGGTGGAGCTAAGGGGCAGTCGGTTATCGATGATCTTAGTGGTGCTGAAAAAACGGCTATATTATTGCTTAGTTTAAGTGAAGCTGATGCCGCTTCTATTTTAAAGCATTTAGAGCCGAAACAAGTTCAGAACGTGGGCATGGTGATGGCGGCGATGAAAGACTTTGGTCAAGAAAAGGTCATTGCTGTACATCAACTGTTTCTCGATGAAGTACAGAAATATTCGTCGATTGGTTTTAATAGTGAAGAGTTTGTTCGTAAAGCACTGACTGCCGCATTAGGTGAAGATAAAGCGGGCAATCTGATTGAACAGATCATTATGGGAAGTGGTGCTAAAGGCCTTGAATCATTGAAATGGATGGATTCTCGACAAGTTGCCACCATTATTCAAAATGAGCATCCACAGATCCAAACTATCGTGCTCTCTTACTTAGAACCGGATCAAGCAGCTGAAATCTTTGCGCAATCACCAGAAAATACGCGTTTAGATTTAATGATGAGAATCGCAAATCTGGAAGAGGTTCAGCCTGCGGCATTGCAAGAATTGAATGATATTATGGAGAAACAATTCGCTGGTCAAGGTGGTGCACAAGCAGCGAAAATGGGCGGCTTGAAAGCTGCTGCAAATATCATGAACTATTTGGATACAGGGGTTGAAAGTCAATTGATGGAGACGCTCCGTGAGTCTGATGAAGAGATGGCTCAACAAATTCAAGATCTGATGTTTGTGTTCGAAAATCTGATTGATGTTGATGATATCGGTATACAAGCATTATTAAGAGAAGTTCAACAGGACGTCTTAATGAAAGCGCTTAAGGGGGCTGATGATCTACTTAAAGATAAAGTCCTCGGTAATATGTCAAAACGTGCGGCTGAACTATTAGCTGATGATCTTGAAGCCATGGGGCCAATCAGGATAAGCGAAGTTGAAGTTGCGCAGAAAGAGATATTATCCATTGCGCGTCGCTTGAGCGACAGTGGTGAAATAATGTTAGGCGGTGGCGGTGGTGAAGAGTTCTTATAATGAAGCCAAATGAACCTGAAGATTCGACAGACACAGAGATTCAAACCCAAAAGAGTGAACAAGAGTACACTCAATGGCACATTCCGGATGTAACGGAAGCAATTCCTGAAGATGTCTCTAATCTTTTTGGGCGAAGAACGCTTCAAAAACCGATAACCGAAGAGCCTGCCTCAATCTTGCCACCTACTTTAAGTCAAATCGAAGAGATTAGACAAGAAGCTGAGAATGAGGGTTTTTCCCAAGGGAAGGAGGAGGGCCATCAAGCAGGGCTTGAAGCGGGTCGCCTAGAAGGCTTGAAACAAGGCCACGAAGAAGGGTTTGAACAAGGTAAAGAGCAGGGTTATCAAGAAGGCATTGAGAAAGCTCTCGAATTAGTAAAACGGTTTGAACACTTGGTCAATCAATTTGAAAAACCACTTGAACTGCTTGATAACGAAATAGAGCAGGAGTTGGTGTCACTGACGCTTAAGCTTGCTCGTGCGGTTGTCGGACATGAAATTAAAACGCATCCAGAACATATTTTAACTACGTTAAGGCAAGGTGTTGACTCCTTACCTTTGAAAGAGCAAGGGGTCGTGATCCGTCTACACCCTGATGACTATCAACTTACTCAAGAGCTATATACTGCTAACCAGTTGGAAAAAAATCGCTGGGAACTTGAGAGTGATCCAAGTTTATCTCATGGGGATTGTATTATTTCAAGTCAGCGCAGCAGTATCGATATGCGACTGGAATCTAGAATGAGTGCTGTATTACAGGAACTGGAAGGTCACCACCAAAATTTAGGTCAAATTGTTGAACAGCAAAAACAGACATTAGGTGCATCTTCTGTTGTCAATCATGGGGAAGACGTTGAGGATGATTTACATTCAATTCCAGAATTGAACGCTGCTGATACTCCAGCTAGTGCTGACAGCGCCCCCTTAATTGAGGATCCAATTAATCAAGCTGATGATACGCAAGTAGCCAGTGATGATTCAGTTGAGAAATTGTAGTCACTACCCGTTATTTTCAAATAGTCTGAATAGAGTTGTCATTTCTATTTTAGGTCGTAAATCAAGTCTAGCGACAAGGCGAACAAAAGATGCATAGCCGCCCAAATCAATTGCTTAATAGAATTAAACAACAGTCGGATAAAGTACACCCATTCGTTGCTGAAGCGAGTGGACAACTTGTGCGCGTGGTTGGGTTAACGCTTGAGGCAACAGGTTGCCGTGCTTCTATAGGCAGTCTTTGCAGTATTGAAACGTCAGCGGGTGAGCTCGTCGCTGAAGTCGTCGGTTTTGATGACAAGCTCCTTTATTTGATGCCGATAGAAGAGCTCCGTGGAGTTCTCCCAGGTGCAAGAGTGACTCCCCTCGGCGAGCAGAGTGGACTGAATGTGGGGCTATCTTTACTCGGTAGGGTTCTTGATGGTAACGGTTTGCCTCTTGATGGGCTGGGACGTCTGCAAACAGATCAAAAAGCCCCAAGGCACTCAGTGCCAATTAATCCCTTATCGCGCCGCGCAATAACAGAACCACTCGATGTTGGTGTTAGGGCGATTAATGCCATGCTGACAGTGGGAAAAGGCCAAAGAATGGGGCTTTTTGCTGGTTCTGGTGTCGGAAAGAGTGTACTTCTTGGCATGATGACCCGAGGTACGACCGCCGATATTATTGTCGTAGGTCTCGTTGGTGAGCGTGGTCGAGAAGTTAAAGAGTTTATTGAGGAAATACTAGGAGAGGAGGGACGTGCTCGCTCTGTGGTCATTGCGGCTCCTGCCGATACTTCGCCTTTGATGCGATTACGTGCTTGTGAAACATCAACGCGTATTGCTGAGTACTTTCGAGATCTCGGTTATAACGTATTGTTGCTGATGGATAGTTTAACTCGTTATGCTCAAGCACAAAGAGAGATAGCGCTAGCGGTTGGTGAACCTCCTGCGACCAAAGGATATCCGCCTTCGGTATTTGCAAAACTCCCTAAATTAGTTGAAAGAGCGGGAAATGGTGCGCCAGGTCAAGGCTCGATTACCGCTTTTTATACTGTATTGACAGAAGGTGATGATCTACAAGATCCTATTGCAGATGCAGCAAGAGCCATCTTAGATGGTCATATCGTATTATCTCGTCAGTTAGCTGATTCAGGCCATTACCCTGCTATTGATGTAGAAGCTTCAATTAGCCGTGTTGCACCTATGGTGATAAGCCCAGAACATCTAGAAGCAATGCGCCGTGTCAAACAAGTTTATTCACTGTATCAACAGAACAAAGATCTTATCTCTATTGGGGCTTACACTCAGGGAAGTGATCCAAGGATTGATAACTCGATTCGCTTACAGCCAGCAATGAATGCTTTTTTACGGCAGAGCATGAAGGACGCAATAAGCTTTGATAGTAGTGAGCTGATGCTGACTCAAATGGGCGCTCAATGTAAGGTTTAATACCAATGACATTAAATATGTGATTAATTCAGAGGAGCTCAAACTTTTCAATTCAAGGCGCATTGATGAAAGAATGGTTATTCCCTTATAAGTCAATGCAAAGCAGAAGTGGAATGTTTGAGCGCCTCCCGCAGGGCGGGTTTCAAAGCTCTGGATGCTGTGTTGAATGATTTAGATATAGAATAACTATTAGCTTCAATCATCCGCCTGGCCTTCAGCGCTTTGAATTCCCGCCGAATGAACAGATACTTAATGTAATTGGTATAATTGGTATAACCTTGAATAAGGCAGTAATAACGTGATCCATAAGATTGTTCGCCGCGATAAAGTCGATGATAGTCACCTTCCACACGCGCTTTCACCACTGCTAAGACAGATCTACGCCAGTCGTGGTAATACAGCCCTAGATTGTGACCTAAGTCTGAAGCGATTACTCAGACCCGATACCATGCATGGGATCGTACGTGCGGCAGAGATTATTGCTGATGGGATCCGCGATCAACGCTCAATTCTTATCATGGGTGACTTTGATGCCGATGGCGCCACATCGACGTGTGTGTGCTTGCTTGCACTTAAGATGATGGGGGCAACTCGGGTGGATTACCTTATCCCTAACCGGTTCGATTTTGGTTATGGCTTAAGCCCTGAGATCGTCGCAGTCGCTGGCCAAAAGGGCGCTGAGTTGTTGATCACCGTCGACAATGGCATCTCTTCCATTGAGGGAGTGGCAGCAGCAAAAGCAATGGGCATGCAAGTGGTTATTACCGATCACCATCTTCCAGGCAAAACCATTCCTGACGCCGATGCGATTGTTAATCCGAATCAGAACGATTGCAGCTTTGCCAGTAAATCGATTGCCGGTGTTGGCGTTGCCTTCTATTTAATGTCGGCATTGAGAGCAGAACTGAGAACCCGTAATTGGTATGAGGAGAAGGGCATTGCTGAGCCTAACTTAGCTCAATTATTGGATATCGTCGCGTTAGGCACCGTGGCGGATGTGGTCGCGTTAGATGGTAACAACCGAATTTTGGTTGAAGCGGGATTACAGCGTGTGCGAGCTGGACGTTGTCGACCAGGGATCACCGCACTGTTAGAAGTGGCTAAACGAAATCCTTCTCGGATTGTCGCCTCTGATTTTGGTTTCGCAGTCGGGCCTAGGCTGAATGCCGCAGGTCGACTTGATGAGATGGCGCTCGGGGTCGAAACCTTGCTCTGTGATGACATGATGACGGCAAGACGTATGGCATCTGAGCTCGATGGACTCAACGCTGAGAGGCGCGATCTTGAAGCTGACATGCAGCAGGAAGCGTTAAAAAGTCTGGAGAAGTTAGAGCTTGATGAAGATAAGCTTCCATGGGGAATTGCCCTGTTTAAGGAAGATTGGCATCAAGGGGTGATAGGCATTTTAGCCTCGCGGATTAAAGATCGATATCACCGACCTGTTATTGCTTTTGCTGATGCTGGTAATGGTGAAATAAAAGGGTCTGCTCGCTCAATTAAAGGTCTGCATATGCGGGATCTACTTGAGCTTATCAATAGTCGACACCCAGGTATGATCCTCAAGTTTGGTGGTCACGCCATGGCTGCTGGCCTGTCGTTACTTGAGAAAGATTTTTTCACGTTTGAGCAAGCCTATGATGAAGCGGTAAGAGAGCTATTAAAGCCTGAGCAGCTAACCGGTGTGATGGTGACCGACGGTGAACTCACTCCCGATGAAATGACCTTGCCTATGGCATGGGAGCTGCGAAATGCTGGCCCTTGGGGGCAGGAATTTCCAGAACCTCTGTTTGATGGTTACTTCAAAGTTGTTCAGCAGCGAATTGTTGGCGAAAAGCATCTTAAACTTGTGTTGGAAACGAACTGTGGCCAACTGATGCTCGATGCTATCGCGTTTAATGTTGATATGAAAACTTGGCCTGATGCCACCATTCAACATGCAAGAGTGGTTTACAAGCTTGATGTGAATGAGTTCAGGGGCAATCAGACGTTGCAGCTGATGGTTGATCAAATCGAGCCCATGTAAATAACTCCCTCTAAATATTGAACGGCCTTGCCCGAGATATAGACTTTGTCAGCTTCCACACGGCACAAGAGTAAACCTCCTCGCGTTGAAGCTTGATAGGCAGTTAACTCATTTTTAGCTAGCTTTTGTGACCAGTAAGGGGCTAATCCCGCATGAATGGAGCCCGTGACCGGATCTTCCCCCCCGCCATTAGCTGGCCAAAAATATCGAGAGACAAAATCATACTCCCGTTTTCCACTATCGGTGCAGGCCGTCACCGCGACATCAAAAGGGGCTAACCGTTTAAGGTGCTCATCACTTTTCTGAACACTCAACACTTCCGCTTCATCTCGATAAACCACAATGTAGGCTTGTTGATTAAGCAGCACTTCTACAGGTTTAATTGATAGACCATCAAGCAAGTCTTGGGGAACATCTGTAACCGCTTTGGGTACTAAGTTAGGGAAGCACATCTGAATATAACCATCGTGGCCTTTAGTCACGGTTAATTCACCCATAGCCTTTGCCATAAAACGGATCTCGTCTACCGTTTGATTCTCTTTAAAAATGACAAAAGAGGCTGCAAGTGTGGCATGGCCGCAAAAATCAATTTCGGTGAGTGGAGAAAACCATCTTATCTGGTATTGGTTGGGAGCAAGCTGCTTCAAAAATGCGGTTTCCGACAGGTTATTCTCGACAGCAATCGACTGCATCAGTTCATCAGACAGCCAAGAGTCGGTAATGATCACCGCCGCTGAATTACCTTTAAATCTCACATCGGTAAACGCATCGATAATATGTATTTTTAAATTCATTCTCACTCCTTAGTGTTGTACCAATCCCATTAATAATGGGATTGGTATTCGTTCTCGTTATCTAACGATTAACGGTATCGTTAACAATAATAAAAATCCCATTGTCCAATTAAAGTAACTGCGTCGCTTTGCAGAATTTAATAGATTACGAATAGCCGAGCCAAGACACACCCACGTAAATGATGCTGGAAATCCCACCAAGTTATAAACTAGCACGCCCAATAAGCCACTAAGCCAATAAGCATCACCGCTTATAGTGAAGGCGCTACACAGAGTGATCGTCGCCATCCAAGATTTAGGGTTGATGAGTTGAAAAAAAGCCGCCTCTTTAAAGGTCATCGGCTTGCTCTCCTCTTGATTGACTTGCTCGCCTACCGACGAGGTTGAGATCCGATACGCTAAATAGATTAAGTAACCGATCGAAAGGACTCTAAGTATTTGGTGCAGCAAAGGCCAACTTTCAAATAAACTGCCTAGGCCAAGCAGCATGGCGATATGCAGGCTAGTTTGCCCACCTCTAATTCCCAAGACATGGGGTAAGGTGCGTTTAACTCCGTAATTAGCTCCCGATTGAGTCAATAGAATGTTATTCGGGCCTGGCGTCATAGTCATCGTGGCGCAGAAAAATGCCGCCGATAGCATCAAAGTCCACAGTGTTTCTTGCATCATCTCTCCCCCATCCTTGTGATTACTTCTACTCGCTGTCAATTATTGTATGCATACAATAATTGACGCTGAGCCTTGTTTTATGCATATTAACGACTATATAAAATGGATCAATGAGTTTATTGTTATGGGTACAATTTGGCGGTTAGATTTAAATGACTTCACTGGCCCCAAGTATCAACGGGTTGTTGACGCGATAGAGCAGGCGATTCAGTCGGGTGAATTACCTGCAAACAGTAAGCTGCCTCCCCAGAGACGACTAGCAGATACAATCGGTGTAACAACAGGGACAATTACTCGAGCCTACGCATTGGCAGAACAGAGAGGCTATGTTGAGGCGCGCATTGGTGACGGTACTTATGTCAAAGCCGCCACGCATTCTCAGCAAACAGATAAAGTGAATTTCGCCACTTGTCAGCCCCCTTTGACTAGCCAGACTACCGCGCTCAGTGATGTACTCTCAGCTATTGCCAAAGATCCACATACGCTAAATCAGATCATGGGTTATCAGGCCGATCCACTTCCTCATCAGCTACAGGCTTTTCATCGCTGGCTTTTAGGCCGTGGCATTGAGCAACAGGCTAAACAATTGATTTTCTGTCATGGTGCCCAGCAAGGGCTCTTCTCGGTATTAAATGGCTTACTCGGTAAGAATGACCTACTGATGTATGAAGAGAATTGTTACCCAGGCATTAGAGTTGCAGCAAACCAACTTGGGCTTAACTCAATGTCGATCCCGCTGACGGACTCAGGCGTAGATTTAGAGGCATTAACCATTTTGGTTGAACAGCATCAGCCCAAATTACTCTATCTGACGCTGAACAACCAAAACCCAACCTGTATCCAGTACTGCATGGCACAGCGCCAAGCCCTACTGTCTATGGCCATAGAGCATGATTTTTACATTCTTGAAGATGATGTTAACTACTGCCTACCCGAAGAGTGGCATCTGCCATTATGGCAACAAGCTCAAGAGCATTCATCTCAGGCGCAGTCCAGAGTTATCTACCTTTCCAGCTTGTCTAAAACATTCTCAGGTGGTTTACGCCAAGGTTTTATTTTGTTGCCGGAGGCGTTAATTGGTCCGGTTAAGCTGGCACTGCACAGCCAATGTTGGATGGTATCCCCATTGAACATGGAAATCGCTGCTCGCTTGATTAATACCCCTGCGCTTTACGGCGACAGAGATCAGTTGATCCGCGAGCGACAAGTGTTAGCCATTGCCATGGGTGATCGCTTAGGTTTACAGCATCGCTGGCGCGGACTGAATGGTTGGCTGAAACTCAAACCGCCTTTAAAAGCCCACCACGTAGTCACCGCGCTGGCAGCAAAAGGGATCATGGTGCGAAATGGCGATGATTTTGATAACCATGATAACCATATTCGCATCAGCATAGGTGCAGCACAAAGTATGGATCAGTTTATGAAGAGTTTGCACGAGGTCGAAACCACCATCAAGACACTCAGCCAAAGCGCCTATTCGGTGGTTTAATCACTTGTCGGATTACAAATTCTATTAACTTGTCGGATAACAAGTTTCAAATATCTTCTTAGTTAGGCTCATTTGGCTGGTTCTGTGTTTGGTTGGTTAGCTGTAAGCCATTACTTCAATTATATTAATTGCTTGCAGCATGCCTTATGTGTAAACACCTCTGTGACACGGTGAATAGAAACTTTAAGTTTCTGAGCTTATGAACGAGAGACAAGGATGTCGAACTGGCCTTTAGATAGGATATCATTCAAGCACAATCCCATAGCCTCTACGACAGCGTCTGACCTATATGGATATAGGAAATGCCTGAAAATGTAGGGAACATTTTTGGCCA
>OJDH01000236.1_pt1 | contig 35661 bp, 23 predicted proteins | sample 1592761 | NCBI WGS metagenome assembly OJDH01 (sample SAMN05416855, study PRJEB24817) | seawater metagenome | isolation source: Sea water | place: Canada:Atlantic | collected 2013-11
AACTCATAAGGGAACAACCATTATGTCATCCATTCGCCTTGAATTAGTTTGCCAAGAAACACTCTGAGTAGATCAACTTCTTATACTGATTGGTATAATCACCTATCTCCACCTCTTGATCATCCCATTGTCAGCCAATTTCCCATCAATTATTACCCCCCTCCTCTGCGTTTAACTTCATCACTTATGTAAAGAATGTTTCACCATTGTTTCCGCACTGGTCAATTCATATTAATTATAGTATAAATACGATAATGATTATTAACATAAGAACGAAAGATGACTGAGCTTATCAATATTTCCAATGACGTATTACGCCTAGGTGTGTCACCAGATTTAGGCGGCAGCATCATCAGCTTTGAAGCCTTAATAAACGGTCATTGGCAAGCCTTTTTACGTCCAGGTAATAACGCCGATCATGTGTTGAATACCGCAGGATTCCCGATGGTGCCTTTTTGTAATCGAGTCCGTAATGGCCAATTTCATTGGCAAGACCAAGCAATACAATTAACCGCCAATCATCCACCAGAACCACATGCTATTCATGGCTTTGGTTGGCAGCAGCCATGGGCAACAGAACATATTTCACTTAATCAGATTTTACTTAGCCAGAATGAAGATGGTCAGAAGTGGCCTTTCAAATATTTCGCCAGTCAACTCTTTACGCTCTGTGGCAACAGTCTGCGTGTCGAAATGACAGTGACCAATCACAGCGATCAACTGATGCCAGCAGGCCTTGGGTTTCACCCCTATTTTCCTTTGACACCCGACGTGCGCTTGATGACTGATTGCAGCGAACAATGGCTGGTTGATGACGAGTCAATGCCGACATCACGGATCCCCGCACCCTATGCCATGACGAGTTTATCTGGATTTCCACTGGCGCACTCTAGTTTGGACAACTTGTTTAAAGACTTTGATGGTCACGCAAAAATAACCTGGCCAGATAGCGGTACCCAGATGGATATCCGCGCATCCAGTGATTGTCGATTTCTGCAAATTTTCACCCCTGATAATGAGGATTACTTCTGCGTAGAACCACAGAGTATGTGTGTGGACGGTTTTAATCGGCACCAAAATGGCGACAGCAATACTGGCGTCGTCGTATTGGCACCAGGAGAGAGCTTGAGCATCTGGATGGAGCTGTCTCCTGCAAAATTGTAGCAGCCTAAATCATGGGGTTTATGGCGTTTATGAAGTGTTAGTTTTGTTAAATAAATAAGTTAAGCTTTATTTTGTATTATTTATAGTATAAATTAATTATTAAGATAATTAACATGAATGGGGTAAGTGAAGGTGAAAGTTTTGGTCACCGGAGGAATGGGGTATATCGGCAGCCACACATGTTTGGCGCTGCTGAATGCTGGATTCGAACCGATTATTTATGACAACTTAACGAATTCGAGCACGGGTGTGTTGCAGCAACTTTGCCGCATCAGTAATCGCAAACTGACGTTTGTAGAAGGCGACATACGCGATACTGACTTGTTGCGTCAAGTGATGACACAACACGGATGTGAAGCTGTGATTCATTTTGCCGCGTTGAAAGCAGTCGGTGAATCAACTGAACATCCACGACGTTATTACGACAATAATGTCGCGGGAAGTTTGTCATTACTAAGCGCCATGGAAGACTGTGGAGTCCGCAGTATTGTGTTCAGTTCATCGGCAACGGTGTACGGCGATCCTGATTACATCCCAATTGATGAGTCTCACCCAATTCGCGCAACCAACCCTTACGGCTGGACCAAGGTGATGGTTGAGCAAGTGCTAAAAGATACCTGCGCAGCTCAACATGAATGGCAGGCAATCTCCTTGCGCTACTTCAATCCCGTTGGTGCCCATGAATCTGGCTTGCTTGGTGAAAACCCATTGGGAACACCCAATAACTTGATGCCCTTTATTGCTCAAGTCGCCGTTGGGCAGCGCGCTAAGTTACAGGTGTTTGGTGGCGATTACCCCACCCCTGATGGCACTGGCATTAGAGATTATATTCATGTGATGGACTTAGCTGTGGGCCACGTTCGAGCACTTCAAACAAAGATGGGACACACAGGTTTTTTTGCTTACAACCTAGGCACAGGCCAAGGCTATTCCGTGCTGGAGATGATCCACAGTTTTGCCAAAGAGAGCGGTCAAACCATCCCCTATGCCTTCTCTCCTCGCCGTAACGGTGATATTCCCTGCTCTTATGCGGATCCTACATTGGCACAACAGGCGCTTAAATGGCGAGCTGAACGTAACTTGCCGCAGATGACAGCTGATGTATGGCGCTGGCAATCCAACTACCCGAGTGGAATTTAGGGAGCAGATGATGAATGCCTACGAATTACCTCATAGACGCTATAACCCATTAATAGACGAGTGGGTGCTCGTTTCACCACACCGAAACAACCGCCCTTGGAAGGGGGCTGTGGAAGCGAACTCCGAGGAACACATTCCCTCTTTTGATGAAGCTTGCCCTCTTTGCCCCGGTAACGAACGCGCCAACGGTGAAGTGAACACGGATTATCCGAACACCTTCGTATTCTCCAATGATTTCGGTGCCATCATGCCGGTTTCTACCAAAGTGGCTGAACTCAATTCGCAGTCCATGTTAACTCGGTCAGAACCGGTCACTGGAGAATGCCGAGTCATGTGCTTTTCCCCCGACCACAGTAAAACCTTGGCGCAGATGAATATCTCAGAAATCCGCCATGTGGTGGACACCTGGAAGCAAAATTACCTTGAACTGTCGGCGCATTATAACTGTGTGCATATTTTCGAAAATAAAGGTGCGGTCATGGGCTGCTCCCAACCTCACCCACACGGGCAAATCTGGGCTCATCAACATAGGTCATCTGAAATTGAGAAAGCCAATGCAAGCCAAGAAGCGTATTTCCACCAAAAAAAGAGCCCGTTGTTGGATGATTATGTGCAGATGGAGATCAAAGACCGAAGCCGCATTGTCGCCGAAAACACCGATTGGTTAGTGGTCGTGCCTTATTGGGCAAAATGGCCTTTCGAAACCCTGTTACTGACCAAGCATTCTTTGGTTGATATGGGGCAGTTAAATAACGACCAAAGCCAGACTCTGGCGCAAATATTGTCAGAATTGACCATACGTTATGACAATCTATTCCGTTGCCGCTTTCCCTACTCTATGGGATGGCATTGCGCCCCCAAGGATCTGCAGAGTAACGACCACTGGCGCTTGCATGCCCATTTTTATCCGCCCTTGTTGCGCTCCGCTACCGTGAAAAAGTTCATGGTGGGCTATGAAATGTTGGCAGAAAGTCAGCGTGATTTGACCGCAGAAAAGGCGGCGCAGTTACTGAGAGATGTCGGTACTGTACATTATTCTTTGGAGACACAGCCGTGAATATTGAAAAACTATTGGTACAATTTGAATCACTATTTTCCAATTCCGCTGAAGGGATAAGTAGCGCCCCCGGTCGGGTTAATTTAATTGGTGAATTTACTGATTACAACGATGGCTATGTATTACCCTGCGCGTTGCAGTTCAGAACTTACGTTGCTTATCGACGTCGCAATGACAATTTGGTGATGGCCTATTCCACCAATTATCCCGGAGAGTGTGAAGCCTTTGAATTGGATTCCCCTATTACTCATGGCACCAGTCATTGGGGCAATTATGTTCGCGCCATCGCTTACGTATACCAGCACAGCAACCATCAATTCGGTGGTTTGGATATTCTCATTAGCTCCAATGTCCCTCAAGGAGCAGGGTTGTCCTCCTCGGCAGCGCTAGAGGTGTCTTTAGGTGGCGCTTTAAATCAGGCATTTGACTTGCAGTTGAACTCCGAGCAAATAGCCCTTTTGGGGCAGCAGGCTGAAAATGATTTTATGAATTGCCAGTGCGGAATTATGGATCAACTGGTCTCCGCAAAGGCCAGCCATAATAATGCCCTATTGATAGATTGCATGAGTTTGTCGATTCAACATTACCCGATCCCTGCCAATCTCGCATTGGTGGTGATTAATTCGAATTTTCCCCGTAAGTTAGTTGAAAGTGAATATAACCAACGCCGTATTGATTGCATGAATGCCGCAGCCAAAATGGGGGTTACTACCTTGCGTCAAGCGACCCTTGATGACTTGTATTCCGCACGGGATAACATGAGCATTAACGAGTTTAAGCGTGCAAGACATGTCATCAGTGAAAACCAGCGAGTATTACAAGCTGCCAAGGCGTTACAACATGATGAATTGGGCAAACTCAGTGAGTTAATGCGAGAGTCTCATCGCTCATTGCGAGAGGATTTTGAGGTTACTGTGCCTGCGACCGATGGTTTAGTTGAAATTTGCCATCATACTCTAGGTAAAGATTGTGCCACGCGGATGACTGGCGGTGGTTTTGGTGGCGCCGTAATATGCATATGCCACCATGAAAATGTACCCAAAATTGTTGATGCTATTTCCAGCCAATACCTTGAGATATTTGGCTTGGAAGAGACTATTTATGTGGCCAATGCGGCTGAAGGCTTAGTATCAACATTATTTGAAAATCATAAAGCACTGGCAGAACAGTTAAGGTAGCAGTGATGAAACGAAGTCAGATTAATCTGAATGTGGCTGTATTGCTTGGACTGATGACTGTCGGCTGCGTACAGACAAAGCAGCAAGATCAACTGACCCAGGCAAAAGAGCCTGAGCGACCGCCAAATGTCATTTACTTTTTGGCAGACGATTTGGGTGTGGGTGATTTAGCCAGCTATGGCCAACAGAAAATACGCACTCCCAATATTGACCGCCTTGCCAGTGAAGGGATGCATTTTACTCGGCACTACTCAGGTAGCTCAGTTTGCGCACCATCCCGTGCCAGCTTGATGACCGGGAAAGATATGGGTCACACCGGCGTGCGGGGTAACTATCAGCAAAAAAATGTCCCTGCAACGGCTGAATATCAAGGTCAATATCCCCTGCCACAAGGTGCGACGACATTAGCGCATCTGTTTCAGCAGGCGGGTTATCGCACTGGTGCATTTGGAAAGTGGGGACTGGGGGCATCCCAGAGCAGTGGTGCTCCGGCCGCCATGGGGTTTGATGAATTTTATGGCTATCTGGATCAACGTCAGGCGCATAATTACTTTCCCCGTTTTCTCTGGCAAAACCACCAGCAAGTTTGGCTCAATAATCCAGAGATTAATGTTCACCCCAAAGCGCGAAAAGGTTCCAATGACCATAAAGAGTATATGGGGGAGGATTATGCTCCTTACAAAATCGTCGCTAAAGCCAAGGCGTTTATCCGCAAAAATCAGGGCGAACCCTTTTTCCTCTACGTTCCTTTTGTTGTCCCCCACGCCGCGATTCAAATACCTGATGCAGAACTTGAAGCTTATGCATTTACTGAAACGCCTCATGTAATAGGTGGTGCGCGGGCTTATACACCACACCCCAAACCTCGAGCGGCAAGAGCGGCGATGATCTCCCGTATGGATCGCGATGTCGGTGACATGATGACTTTGTTGGAGGAGCTAGGGCTAGATGACAACACCTTAGTCTTTTTCTCCAGTGATAATGGTGCCACCACAGCTGGCGGTTCAGACATCAAGTTCTTCAATAGCACAGCAGGTTTACGTGGTGAAAAAGGAACGCTTTATGAAGGCGGGATTAGAGCGCCATTAATCGCTCGCTGGCCCAGTAAAATTAAGCCGGGCAGTGAGAATAATCAGTTGTCCGCTTTTTGGGATATGCTACCGACATTTGCCGAGTTATTGCAGCAGCCATCACCTGAGGATATCCAAGGGATCTCTATTTTACCGGGGTTATTAGGCGAACATAGCGATGAACGACACGAAAGCCTCTATTGGGAGTTTCACAGTCGTAACCCTTCACAGGCAGTTGTTATGGATGACTGGAAAGCGATCCGCCATTTCAGCAAGGTGAAAGGCCGTAAGGAGTTAGTCGCCGGTAAAACGGCTCTTTACCACCTGGTGGATGATCCAGAAGAAACCGTGGATCTTGCAGACAGTCACCCCCAATTAACGGCACAAGCAGAAGCCATTATGGCGCAGAGACAAAGCGCCCCCCATGCTCCCTGGAATTTTTAGGGCATAGTAATCGATTTTAGTTTTAGTTTTTAGGTGTTCCAACCTTGTTTGCCGACCTTATGGTCGGCTTTTTTTTGCCACGACTTTTGATCTAACCCCACAGAATCCACCATCCAGCTTCAATGCGTTCACCTGTACAAGGCAAAGCCGCCTTCTTTTCATCTTGATGCATATCGCAAAGTGGACTCACTTCACCCACCTCACAAAGCTTGTTATTAATACCAATTACATTAAATATCTGTTCATTCAGCGAGAATTCAAAGCGCTGAAGGCAAGGCGAATGATTGAAGCTAATAGTTATTCTATATCTAAATCATTCAACACAGCATACAGGGCTTTGAAACCCGCCCTGCGGGAGGCTCTCAAACATTCCACTTCTGCTTTGCATTGGCTTACAAGGGAATAACCATTCTTTCATCAATGCGCCTTGAATTGAAAAGTTTGAGCGCCTCTGAATTGATAACATATTTAATGTAATTGGTATAATAGTAAATGTGAAACCTGAGAGTCGACATAATGACTCCTACATTAGGGAGCTTAATCGATGCACTCAAGGAGCCTGCCTTTCACAGGCCAACAAAAAGGGACCCGATGGTCCCTAATTGCAATCAATACATATTATCCACCAACACAACTCATGTTAGCGATAGCCACTTTCCATGATTTGATGGAGCTTGTGCTTCATCGCAACGACTTTATCAATGTTGCTGGTCGCGAGGTTTTCCTGCTCCGCGATATCCATGCTGAGGTTGTACAACTGCTCTGATTTTTGCAGTCCAACTTCAATCTCTTTGTTCTTTAACCAAGCGGGTAAATCTTCACCTAAAAATGGACGAATATACTTCCAGTTTCCCTGACGTAAAGACACAGTACCAACAGACTCTTTCACCAAGAACTCTCTGCCAGTATCAGTATTGCCCAACCAAGCATCTAACTGTGGCAAACTGTCCATCGCCTCACCTTCTGCCAACGCTAATCCCAACAACTTGGCCATTGAAGCGTAGATATCAATTTGAGATGTTAATGCCGCACTCTCTTTGGGCTGCACATGACCAGGCCAGTACACAATCGCTGGTACTCGAGTTCCTGCCTCATACGCACTGTACTTACCGCCTCTAAATGGACCAGAAGGCCTGTGTTCGCCTAACATTTCAACCGCCTTGTCATAATAACCATCATCCAGCACAGGGCCGTTATCACTGGTGAAAATGAGAATGGTATTATCGGCAATCCCCTGCGCTTCTAACTCCTTCACTATCTGCCCCGTCATCCAATCTAGCTGGACAATGGCATCACCTCTGGGCCCCATACCGCTTTTCCCTTGAAATCGTTTATGAGGTAGGCGAGGCACATGGATATCGTGCATTGAATGGAACAGGAAGAAAGGCTGATCTTTATGCTGACGAATAAAGTCCACCGCCTTGGCAGTGAACACATCTGGGAAGTCTTCGTCGACCCAATATGCCGACTCGCCGCCATCCATACTGCCGATACGGCTGACACCGTTAACAATGGTATTGCTATGTTGGGGATCCGCGTTTACCCGTAGCATTTCAGGGTCTGACAAACCTGTCGGTAAATTGCCGATGTTTTCTTTGTAGCTCACCGATAATGGATCGGCACTATCGAGGTTCAACACATGGTGGTTTTCCAGAAATACCGTCGGTACCCTGTCACCTGTGGCTGGCAGCAAAAAGCTGTAATCAAAACCAATCTCCAATGGTCCAGGTTTCACAGCCTGATTCCAGTCGACCTCGCCATATCCCAAGCCCAGATGCCACTTACCTATCACCGCTGACGCATAGCCAGCCTTTTTCAGTAACTTGGGCAGTGTAGCTTGCTCTGGATTAATCAGTAACGGTGCATCTCCCGGTAAAATAGCCGCGTTAGAGCGAAAGCCATGCTCACCGGTCAGCAAAGAATAACGTGAGGGAGTGCAAGTGGCGGCTGATGCGTGAGAATCTGTCAACTTAAGCCCTTTAGCTGCGAGCGCATCAATATTAGGGGTGCTAACTCCGGTAGCGCCATAGCTACTGATATCACCATAACCTAGATCGTCGGCGTAAATGATCACCAGATTAGGTTTCAGAGGTTTGGGTTCCATTGCAGCCTGGGCATCCGTATCAGTTGCTGGATCACTGATTTTGGCAGCCTTAGGGGCATCATTACATCCACCAAGGAGCAATCCAGCTGCCAGAGTTAACCACAAATGTCGTGCGAGGTTCATGATGTTTTGTCCAATTTAATTTCTATTTGTATTATTAATACTACATTTATAGTGCTTGTTGCAAATTAGTTGCACTCTAGTGTGTAGTTTTAGCAGCACAATGAGCAGCCTTACTCATAGATAGACTTGAGCTTAATGGCATTTTTAGCTTGGTATTCGGGATTAGCTTCAGTCGCCCTCGGCGCATTCACTGAATCTTGCCACGTCAGTAACGCCTCATGCATTCTGGCTGCCAGTTCAGGTTGCTGCTTCGTGAGGTTATTCTGTTCACTGCAGTCATTGACGACATTAAACAGAAGTTGCTTGCCGGTTTCATCACTGTGGATCAGCTTATAATCCCCCATTCGAATGGCAGCTCCGGGAGTATGCTTCCAATAAGGATAGTCAGGGTTACCACGGTATGGACCAAATTGATCGATATACACAGGGGCATGCCAAAACAGACTGCGATCTCGTATCTCTTTGCCCTCCCTTGCTAAGCTGATGATGTCATTGGTAAATGAAGGCTCTACTACCTCGCGCTTGGTTAACATTGAAGTACTCGACAAGAGTTGAGTAAAACCTGCGAAGAGATCAGACATCTGCACTGGGGTGGCATTCTGACTGTCGGTAGGCAGCACCGTGGGCCAAGAGAGCACCAAAGGTACTCGGATCCCGCCTTCAAATAATGAGCTTTTATACCCTCTAAAAGGCAATGAGGAGGTCGCTGGATCATAGCCGCCATTGTCAGAGGCAAAGATAACCAAAGTGTTATCTCTAAGCCCTTGCTCTTCGAGCTGATGAATAATTTTCCCAACGTTATTGTCCAAATTACTCACCATCGCGGCATAAGCCGCACTTTTTATCTCTCCGCTTTGCTCGCGCTTTTTGTGACTCTGTTGCCAAGCCTCTGGCGCTTCTATTGGGGTGTGCACCGCATAAAAGGGTAAGTAGAGTAGAAACGGTTTTTGCTGCTGCGCTATGTATTGAGTGGCTTCGCGGGTAATGCGGTCACTGAGAAACTCATTGCTGCGCCCCTCGCCCTTAAGACCAATTAACTCGCGTTTACGCTTGCTATAGGGATAGAAATAGCTAGGTGGATGCCCAAGATGGGAGGCGGCATTGGCGTAATCAAACCCATATTCAACCGGTGACACTTTGCCAAGATGCCACTTACCTATCACAGCAGTACTATATCCTTGCTGTTTGAACAGATCCGCCACCGTAGTCAAACTCGAATCCAATTCGGTGATGTTAGGCACAGGGATCAGTTTACGGTATTTACTCTCACCTCTGGCGGAGCTGCCAACCGTTAATATACCGTGCTCAGCAGGTGTGAGTCCTGTCATCAAGCTAGCACGGCTTGGGGCGCAATTCGCAGCATTGGCATAAGCCTGAGTGAAGCTGACACCTGAGCTGGCTAACCCATTAATGTTTGGCGTGTCATATTGGCGGGCACCATAAATCCCTGTGTCCATGATGCCGAGATCATCAGCATAGATAATAATGACGTTCGGTTGTACATGTTCGCTGTTCTTCTGCTGACTGACCTTATCATCGCTATGTGCCCAGGCTGTCATCACGCCTAAATTTGTTATAACTAATGCCAAAATAAATAATTTCAAACTGACTTCTCCCAATTACTGCTTGTAACACACTTGAGTTAACACCCCATCAAACACCTAATTTATATACTTAAACTAGCATTTTTCTGGGCTAATTAAAGCTTAACTCAGACAAATACACTTCATTACTTATGTTTAAAAAATGTATATAAAGCGTTACCCCCTGTTGATCTCTCGCTCAATTTAGCATATTAATAATACAAATCATAAAAACGAGAAACATTATCAACAGCTCAGGGTGTCACTACCTGCCTAGATAGCGTTTTACTGCTATAACAAATAAACAACATAAGGGGAGGAGATTATGGCTTGGTTTCGTAAAAGTGCAGTATCTCTGGCATGTCTTAGCGTATTGACCAGCGCTTCCGGTCTGGTAAACGCTGCAGATGAACAACAAACAAAACAAACTAAAAAAGAAGAGATGGAAATTATTGAGGTTAAGGGTATTAAGTCCAGCTTGAAAAAAGCACTCAATGACAAACGCTTTGCCAATCAGGTGGCGGATATGATCTCTGCCGAGGATATCGGCAAACTTCCCGATGAAAACATTGCTGACGCATTACAGCGTGTTACAGGCGTGACCATTGGCCGTAACTCAGGTGAAGGCACCACGATTAGTGTTCGTGGTGTTGCTCCAGGTTTAAGTAATGTGACGATTAATGGCCAAAGCCAAGCCAGTGCATCTGGTGAAGGCCGTGAGTTCTCTTTTGACTCCATTGCCTCCGAACATGTGTCTGCGCTGCAGGTGATTAAAAGCCCCACTGCGGATATGGAAGAAGGCGGTATTGGTGCCACTGTGAATGTGGTGACTCGTCGTGCACTGGACTTTAAAAATGATCGTACCAAGCTGACCGCATTTGCCGATTACTCTGAATTAACTCAAAAAACAGAACCGCGCCTTTCTGCATTACTCAGCCGTCAAAATGAAGATAAAACCTTTGGTTTTTTACTCTCAGCTAACCACTCGGTCCGCACCCTGCAAGAAGATGCTTTACGTGGATGGGGCTGGCGACAAAATATTGTTAATGAAGACGATGGTGCGGTTGAAGGCGCTGAGGTAGGCGATGAGTATTCTTACCTGAATCGACTTCGCTACCAAACAGGTACAAAAGAGCGCACCCGCACAGGTGGAACACTGTCGCTTCAGTGGCAACCAACAGATACATTCGAGTTGTATCTGGACACCCTCTATAGCCAGCTCTCACAAGTACGCGATGAATCCTATTTGGAAACTCGTTTCCCTGTCCCCGTAACCAAAAAACCAACCAAGAAAGATCCAAATCCGAAGCCAAGAGCAGTGATTTTAAAAGGTTCAGACTCTGCGGTAGTGAATGAGAACGGGACTTTAGTTGCCTCACAAATAGACGGAGCGCAAGTATTCAATAGCGCTTGGTATAACGAAGAAAACACTAAAACACTCACAACCACTTTTGGTGGCAGCTATGTACTGAACGATAACTGGGAGCTTGCCAGTGAAATCGGTTATTCCCATATCGAGCGTCACACTGACGACAATATCCGCTCTTTTGCAGAAGCTGATCATAAATTTGATCTGGATTATCGTTTAGATGGTCGCTTCCCGGTTATCGATTATTACAAAGATGCCAAGAATGTACCAATTAACGATACCAGTGAGCTTGTAAATCCTGGTAACTCGGATATCTACACCAGCAAACCCGCTAACCTAAGGGTGCAACTGTATAATATTGAAAATACCAAGGCGACCGTTAAATTTGATGCCACAGGAACCTTAGACGGTGATTTCTTTACTGATGTGAAATTCGGCACCATGTTCAAGCATCAAAACAAGTCTCGTACCAAAGATGAAGCCTTTATCAAAAAGTTTGAAGGCCATGGGCTGAATGAATTTAAAGGCAGAACGATCACAGGGCTGTATGAAGGCTCGGATTCAGAAGTCTCAAGTGTTAGTTATAATCAAACAGATTTATTCAAGCTGCGTGACACTGCTCAAGCTGAAGGCATACCACTTACACTTGAGCCTGTTCCAGAGTTTAACTATGACGTCACCGAGAAAACTCAGGCTGCCTATGTACGAGTTGACTACAACACTGAAGTCTTCGGCGATATGCCTCTAAGAGGTAACATTGGTGCCCGATATGTCCACACTGATGTTGAATCAATTGGTCTTAGCCAAGAGCTTGATGGCAGTGATGTTGAACGAACAATAGAGAATGACTATAGCGATGTACTGCCAAGCTTTAACGTTGCCCTAGGTCTCACGGACGATCTGCTACTGCGTGGCGCTGTTGCTAAAGTCATGTCACGTCCCGCCTTATCAGATCTTTCAGCCCACAAATCCATTAGCGAAAATGGTGATGGCGAAATTACCATACGCCAGGGTAATCCTAACCTCGATCCATACCGTGCAACGTCTTATGACTTATCATTGGAATGGTACTTCGATGAAGCCTCTGTGCTCTCCCTTGCTGGGTTTTACAAAGATGTGGATTCATTCATCTTCGACCTTCGTCATGACTCAACTCAGGAAGATGGCATTGACGTTGCCACCATTGAACCAACCAACGGTGCAGGCGCCAAGGTTAAAGGTTATGAAATTGCCTTCCAGCATATATTTGAGTATCTGCCAGGTTTCTTAAATGGTTTTGGCCTTAACCTGAACTACACCTATCAGGACAGTGATGCTGATTTCAATCGTGAAGGTGTCAGTAATAGCTTCGGCATGCCGGGATTATCCAAAGACAGCTACAACGCCGTGGTGTTCTACGAGAAGTATGACTTCAGTACTCGCCTAGCCTACAACTATCGCAGTCAATATTTGATTGAACCTTCAGGCCGTCTAGAGAATGTGATTTTTGGCGATGATTATGGTCAGTTAGATTTTTCAGCCAGCTATGACATCACTAAACAACTGACTGTCAGTTTTAACGCTATCAACCTCACAGAATCTGAGCAGCGTCAGTTTGCTGGATTTGAAGAACGTCTGTACGAGAACTATATCTATGGCCGCCGTTTCCACCTTGGCTTCAGCTATAGTTTCTAATATTCAGTTAGTTACCACCTAAGAAAAAGCCTCTCTTTTGAGGCTTTTTTTATCGGTGTCATTTATTGCAACGAAAGGTAAGTATTAAGATACGTTTTCTCTTCTATCTGTGGTTATTATGATACCTAGTTGGGTGTCGGTCTCAAACCACTCCTTACTTGAGTCAATTTACAAAAACTCCATTGAAAAGAACACCCTCTTATCCCGATTGATATAACGACCTCTGTGATAATTCCTGTCAAATAACGTAAAGTTAATTAAATGTTCTATTTTTGTGTTGATAGTTATTTGTATTATTAATAGTATGATTATATCTATAACCTACAAATAGAGAACTGCCTCACTATCGTTGAAGGACAGATCCTGGAGAGAAGCATGCGTATAGGAGCCTTATTGGCATTGCTGTTAGTCATGGCAGGTTGCCAGACAACCACCGCAGTCGGAGAAAAGCACACAAGCAAACGTCCCAATATTTTGTGGATCTATGTTGAAGACATGAATGATTGGATGGGCGCTTTCGGCGATAACACAGTGCCAACACCTAATATTGATAAGCTGGCGGGCGAAGGAGTCAGATTCGATCAGGTCATCATGCCTGCCCCAGTTTGTTCAGCTGTCAGATCTGCTATCATCACCGGTGATATGCAAACCACGCTAGGCACCCATAATCACCGCAGCTCACGTTTTGACTATAACCAAATCACATTACCCGAAGGCCACAAAACCCTACCTGAATTGTTTCAGGACAACGGCTATGAAACCTTCAATATAGGCAAAGATGATTACAACTTTTCCTACGACCGAAAGCAGCTTTACTCTTTACACCCAGGACCCAAAGTCGGCCATCAAGGAACCCAAGACGGCCCTGATTTCGACTGGGGAAAAACACTAGCCACATCTGGTAAGCCATTTTTTGGTCAAATCCAGCTCCGTGGTGGTAAGTACAAGATGAAGAAACCTCCGATTAAGGTTGATCGCGCTTCGGTGACATTGCCGCCCTACTACAATGACCAACCTTTAACCCGTGATGCTTGGGCACGCCACTATGAGAATATCCATATCACGGATCTCGATGTTGGCAAGATCATGGCTGAGTTGAAAGACAATGGCCTACTGGAAAATACCGTGGTGTTTTTCTTCACTGACCACGGCATGGGCTTACTGCGCCACAAACAGTTTTTGTATGACGGCGGCTTGCAAGTGCCTTTAGTTGTTAGCTGGCAGGCAGGCAATGACAAGCTACGCGCACTGGGCGCTGAACGTAAAGAACAGATCCGCGGTTTGGATATTGGCGGCAGCAGTTTAGGCCTTGCGGGTATCGACATTCCCTCATACATGACCACTGAAAACTTCTTTGCGGCTGATTACCAAGCTCAACCATGGATTATCTCAGCCCGAGACCGTTGTGATTATACCTTTGAGACAATCCGCTCTGTGCGCACTGAAGCGTTTAAATATATCCGTAATTATCACCCTGAACGCCCTTATATGCAGCCTCAATACCGCGATAAATGGCCGTTAGTAAAAGAGTATAAAAAAGCCTATGCCAGCGGTCAGTTTAACGAGGTTGAATCTCTGCTCATGGCCAATGTAAAACCCGCTGAAGAGCTGTATGACCTAAAAAATGATCCCCATGAAGTCAACAACCTTGCCACAACCCCCGCTTACAAAAATCAGTTAATCAGTATGCGCGACATCCTCAATAACTGGGTTAAAGAGACGGGCGATAAAGGGCAAACACCTGAGAGCGATGCGGGCATTCGTGAGGTACTAGAGTTTTATAAAAACAAATGTCAAAGCCCCGAGTGTCGCGGTTACCGTGCTCGTCATCCACATACCAGCAGCAAGCACTAGAGGATCGTGACAATGGAAAGACGAACTTTTATTAAATCAATGTCAGGCGTGCTAGCAGTGGCTACAAGCGTGGGCACGGTTTCAACCGCTCTTGCAAAGGATAAGCTCGTTTCAGTTGCTGAGTTTGGTTTGAAGCCTAATTCACGGGATGACTCTATTCCAGCGCTGCGCAAAGCACTGGCTTATTGCAAGCAAAACCCTGGCACTACCTTAATATTTCCCCGTGGCCGTTATGATTTCTGGTACACACTGGCCGATCAGGATTTTTATTATCTATCCAACAATGATGACGGCATTAAACCGGTCGCTTTTCCGTTGACGGGCTTTAAAAATGTCACTGTTGACGGACAAGGTTCTCGCTTTGTTTTTCATGGAGGCATGGTGCCAGCAATCGTGCGTGGTTCCAAAGGCATCACACTCAAAAACTTCTCTATCGATTGGGATGTCCCTTTCAACTGCGAAGGCATTATCGAAGCGGTAAACAAGAAACAAAGCTATGTCGATGTCCGCATTAAAAAGGGCTACCGCTATAAAGTTGAAAACAACCGATTCATCTTTGTTGGCGAAGGATTTGAAAATCCTGTTATCAAAAACTTATTGGAGTTTGATACTAAAAAAGAGGAGCAAGCCTTCATGGCGCGTGACAATTTCCAACGTGAAATTCAGCCCGTCACCTCTGAAGTCAAACCCGGCGTTATTCGTATGAAAACCAAGTTCAACACTTGGCCAACGGTTGGTAATACTTTGCTAATCATGCAGGAGAAGCGTGAGTGGCCTGCATTTGCTATCCAAGACACCGACAATACTTGGATTGAAGATGTCACCATTCATCATTCTGGTGCAATGGGCGTTATCGCCCAGCGAGCCAACGGGGTTAAATTAGAAAGATTACAGGTACGCCCACGAGAGAACAGTGGCCGCATCGTATCCACCACAGTGGACGCCACTCACTTCGTTAACTGTCGTGGTCATATTATCCTTAAAGATTGCCTGTTTCAGGGGCAGATTGATGATGGTACCAATATCCACGGTATGTATGGCCGTGTGGCAAAGATCCATGACCGCCACACAGCAACCTTCGAGCTGGTGCATTACCAGCAGTTAGGCATTGATATTTTTGAAGCTGACAGCAAAGTGAATTTCAGTGATCAGGCCCTCAATGTGTTTCATAACAATGAGATTGCTTCTACAGTTCGCAAAGACGCCAAGTACTGGACAGTGACCTTCAAGCAGCCACTGGCTAAGGCACTGAAGGTCGATGATGTGTTGGACAATCTCACTTGGCAACCGGATTATGTCATGATCTCCGGCAGTCGATTTATGCGTAACCGCGCCCGTGGTGCCTTGGTGTCTGTACCAAGTAAAGTGATCATTGAAGATAACTATTTCCATACACCAGGCATGGGGATCAAGATAGGCTCTGGCGGCCTTAAGTGGTACGAATCCGGTCCAGTTACCTCAGTCGAGATCCGCAATAATGTATTCGATAACTGCAACTATGCCAAAGATGCAGCCCCCATTGATATCGTACCTGGTCGCAGTAAAACTGAAACCTTGCCGTTCCATCAAAACATCAATATCCATCAAAATGAGTTCAGGGTATTCAACGGCAGAGTATTAACAGCCAGTCGAACCCACGGCGTTAATTTCGTTAATAATACCATTATCAAATCCGATGCATATCCAGCAAAGCCAAGTCGATTTGCGCCACTGCAGGTGGATCGCTCCACTCAATTTGTTCATACCGATAACGATTTCATTGGTTTTCCGAAAGACAAAAAGCTGGTGTCCATCAATGAAGATAACAATAAACGTAAAACCGGAAAAAACGGTGTTGAGGTAGAAACTTCATGAGACATTTACTAATAACATCTATCATCGCTTGCCTGCTGCCTCTTGGCAGTGCGCTGGCGGCTGACACTGAGCCCCGTGACAATCTGTTATTTATCATGACTGACGAAATGAAGTCAGATGTGATGGGCGTGGCTGGCCATCCTATGGTGAAAACCCCTAATCTGGATAAGCTGGCAGCCCAAGGCACTTACTACAAAACCGCTTACACGGTTGCGCCTATCTGCTCTCCCTCTAGACGATCATTTTTTACCTCACGCTATCCTCATGTACACGGAGTCATCGACAACAATAAACAAGCCTTGGCTAATGATGGCGAAGTGGATTTGCCGACTCTGCTCAAGCATGAAGGTTACAGCACGGCAATATCTGGCAAACTGCATTTTTATCCTGAGTGGCAGGACTGGAACTTTGATCATTTTTGGGCTCGCAGTAGCGAAGGCCCCAATCATGAAGAAACCTATCGCCAGTACATGTTTGCGAAATACGGTAATGATGCATTTAAGCCAGTGAAAGGCAGCGTGCTGTATCCCAAGGATCCACTGGGGCACGATTTAGGCAAGTACCGGTTCGCTAAAGAGGATTTCGAAACGTACTGGCTGACAGATAAAGCGCTTACGTATCTAACCCAACAGCAAAAAGCGCAAGCCACAAAGCCATTTTTCTTGTTCCTTAGCTATAACGAACCCCACAGTCCATATCGTGCCACTGAGCCTTATGCATCAATGTACGATCCAAAGGCGGTATCTGTTCCTGTTATTCCTGAGCATGCCAAAACCGAGCGTAAACAAGCTTTAGCAGACAAGATAAAAGGCAAGTCTCGTCACCTAATTGATGATGAACAGATGATGCGGGACTTAACCGCCCAGTATCTAGGTCACATCACTAATGTGGATGACAATCTCGGTCGGATACTCGACTACCTTGATAACTCAGGGTTAGCCGATAACACCATCGTCGTGTTCAGCGCAGACCATGGCAATATGCTTGGACAGCATGGCAAATGGTTCAAGGGCGTGATGCACGAAGGTTCAAGCCGAATTCCTTTGATTATTCGAGCGGGTAAAAACACCCAATACGCCAAGGTGATGAACCGTGGCAAAGTGGTTGAACAAATTGTTGAAAGTATCGATGTGATGCCGACCTTACTCGACATGCTCAACATCGATAAACCTATCGGGATGCAGGGGCAATCTCTATTACCTCTCACGGCGGATAAAGCGGTTAACTGGAAGAATCACGCTTTTTCTCAGCGCTTTGATTACATGTTCAGACTGGACAATTTTAAGCTGATCCTGCCTGCCAAAAAAGGCAAACGCGGCCAGATAGAGTTATATGATCTCGCCAGTGATCCCCTCGAACATAACAATCTGGCCAACGAACCTGCCCACCAGCAGCGACTCGCCCAGATGAAAAATAGCATCAGTGAATGGCAAGCAAATAAGCCTGCGCCAATATCAGTTGCTGGGCTAACGCCACCAGCACATCTGTTTAACTCATCCGAGTTACGCCGAGACCATAAAAAGTCCAGCAAGGCCATGTTAGCTCATCATTCCAAGACTTTTCAGGCTGTAAAAGTTGATCCACAATCAAAAACCGGAGATAAGAATGACAATAAGAATCCGTAAATACCCAACCAAAATTTCTGGTTTATGTGCTCTGGCTTTGACCGCAGCAGGGCTGACCGCTTGTGCGCCCGCACCTGACATTGAGACAGCTAAAATACATGCTTCTAAAATGCAGACTTCTGAAGTCATTGATGTAAATCAACCCAATATTTTGATGTTGTTTGCCGATGATCTTGGCTGGACAGATCTGGGTTACCGTACAGGTCGCTGGGATACACCCAATATTGATAGTTTGAAGCAGCAAAGCCTCGAATTTACCAGAGCGTATGTGGCATCGCCGACCTGCAGCCCAAGCCGAGCATCGGTGATAACAGGCCAACATCCTGCGAGATTGAAAATGCCTCGTCATATTCCTGATGGCAAAAAAGATCTGGGCTTTGATAAGTTTCATCGCCCCACCCAAGAGTTTCACCTCTTGCCAACGGATCCCGCTCAAGAACCGTCTCGAAACTACTTACCACTAGAGGTCACCTCCATCGCCGAGGCAGTTAAGCCGTTGGGGTATCACACTGCATTTTCGGGGAAATGGCATTTAGGTTCTGAAGATTATTACCCCATAAAGCAAGGCTTCGATGAGCAGTTCGGTGTATCAACGGCTGGTCATCCAAAGAGCTATCGAGCGCCGTTTTGGGAGGAGTATCGCAACCCTTACCCCGATGCTCCTAAAGGAAAGTACCTGACTGAACGTTTAACCGACGACGTGGTGAGTTTTATCGAAAATTACGACAAAGCTAAGCCGTTCATGTTGACCAATTTCTATTACACAGTGCACACGCCACATCAAGGCCCTAAAGCGGGAATCCAGAAATACTTGGATAAAGGACTGGATAAGAAATACGCCAACTTTGGTGCCATGGTCGAAGCATTGGATACCTCCGTCGGGCGTATTTTACAGGCCTTGGATGACTCTGGAATGGCAGACAATACCGTGGTTGTTTTCTATTCTGATCAGGGAGGTTACTTCACTAATGAACCGCTAAGAGGCGGTAAAATGAGTGGCAAAGCACTTTATGAAGGAGGCGCCAGAGTGCCTTTACTCGTGCGTTGGCCGGGCGTCACACCTAAGGCTCAAAATTCTGAGCAATTGGTGCTATCCACCGACATTCTACCGACCTTTGTGGACATTGCAGGCGGTAACCCCGACGACCTAAAAGATCTCGACGGCCAAAGCATCGTGCCGATACTTAAAGGTGAGCTGTCTGAACGTAAGCATGTGATTCTTTATCGTAACTACGAAGATGCCTACGCCGCAGTCATTGGTCAACGTTGGAAACTGGTGGCTTTTGTCTCGGGCAAGACCGAGCTTTATGATCTCTTGGTTGACCCCAGTGAGTCGACAGACTTGTCTGCTCAGCAACCTCAACGAGTGGCCCAACTGAAACAAACGTTATTGGAATGGCAACTGACAGTAGGCGTTAACCCTACGCTGAAACGCCCAGATTTACTCTAGCAAGACTTGATGTATTTATTTACATGAAGAACGTTTCTGGACAGGCAACCGACATGTAAATTTTTGGTGCAATAGGCTTATCTTACGTACGGTGTATACCAATCAGTATAAAGGTTTAGCATTTGAGTGCTTTTGCCTAAGTCATGACTTGCTCAGTTGTGACTTAGGCTTCTTTTTTCCTTTCGTTTATGCGCACTTTCATCTCATATCCATACCTTACTTTCTAACGTCCTTATCTCTCCTCTCACTGATGCTTTCCTATGATTCATCCCCAACGTCAATCATCAACTCTTTATATTTATACCAATCAGTATAAAGATTTAAAGTAATTCAGCATCAGCAGGTTACCAGTCTTGCGAGAGTAGCCAATTCCGATATCCACTAACTGTGGAGAGGCTGGGTAAATGGTCAGGTACTGCTTAAGATAGTTAAGCGCATCCGTGGTTCTACCGTTGTGATCAAGCGCCACTAAGTAAACATATTGATACTGGGTATTAGGCGGTGCCAGTTGAGCTGCCTGAGCAAGGTATCGCTCTGCAGATAGGTAGTCTTTGCCACGAATAAGGTGCAACCCAAAACCATAGTTCAGATCCGCTGATTGTGGGTTGTGTTCCAGCCCGTTTTCGAAAACACTTTTGGCCTTAGCTGTTTGTCCTGTTGCCCGATAGATATCGGCCAGATTCACATAGCTGGGCTCAAAGTAATGATCGGTCATGATACTCGCACTCAGTTGCTGCTCAGCTTCCTGCCATCGCCCCGTGGCCAATAACTGTAACCCTAGATTCAATCGCCCCTCTCCTCGCCAAGCACTGACTTCATTCGCCCGTGTCAGCTCTTGATTCGCTTTTATCTTCGAATCAGTTCTCAAGGTTCTCGCTGCCGCAACCCGTACCGATCGCAGCGGATCATTTAATAAGGGCGTGAGTCCCTTTTTTCTATCGTCTTGAGACAATAGATAGCCCTGCTCCGCCGCAGCCAAACGGATCAATGGCTCAGGCGACCTCGCCAGAGTGCTAAACCAGTCGGGGCTGATTTGTGTGTGGGTGACAGGCAAGAGCTGCAGTGCACTGGCACGGCTAATGGCTTCGATCGTGACATCATCGATGATATTTCGGTGTTGTGATGCAGTAACAGGCTTTCCAGCTCTGAGGTTCATCAAGGCTTTTCGGTTCGGCTCAAGCTGCATATCACCACCAAACCATTGCTTAACCTTGCTACTCGCCCAGCTGGCGGTTTCATCTTCGTGGCAACGGTTACAGGCATTCGGTGTGCCTAAATTTTGACTAAGTGCTGGTCGGGGAATACTAAAACTATGATCTCTGCGGTCATCCACTCCCATGTAACGGGTTTGCGGCATGTGGCAATCAACACACTTACTGCCCGGCGTCCCGGCTTGATGATTTAAGTGACTCGATGTATTGAAGTGCTCTGGACTGTGACATTGCAAACACAAGCCGTTGCCCTCCGCTTTAAGCTTCATGGTGTGGCTATCATGACAATCTAAGCAATTAACGCCAGCGCTGTGCATTTTACTCTGCATAAAGGAGCCATATACATACACCTCCTCTTTGATCTGACCATCAACATGATACATAGGGACGTTGATCAGTTGCGGTGAAAATTGATCCATAAACTTTTCATTCGGGCTAATTCCGTCAGTTAACGGACTGCGAAGTGAATGACAGGCGTAGCAGGTTTCCATAAATTGGTTATTTCTAGGCAGCCCCTGCCAGGATGCTATCTTGGCTCCGGGAAGTCGCTGCCACATTCCTTTATCGTTGCGACTCATGGGATCGGTCAGTTTTGTACTTGTGCCTGTTTGTTCGTTAACTGAAGGCTGAATATTAGACTGAGCATTAGAATGGGCTGACATGTCGCCATGGCAGGAGAGACAACCGACGTTGATGTTGTCCCATTTACTGTTGAAACTTTTTTTGCTCAAGGAGTAGTTGCGCTCAAGTCCATCGGAGTGGCAATCGGCGCACATGCCGTTCCAATTCTGTAAAGGTTGGCGCCAATGTAATCTATCATTAGGCGAGATCTCTTCGCTCTGGTAGTTATGATACCAACGCTGCCCGCCCTCCACTTTGCTCCGACTATCCCAAGCAAAGGGCAACACCTGCAGTTTTCCTTTACCGGTATCCACTAGATATTGCTGCAGTGGATAGTGACCGAAGCTGTATTTCACTTCAAAAATCTGACTCTTGTTACCGGGGTATTGATCACTTTTGTCATAGCTAACATCAGTAAAAAAGGTGTCTGCTTTACGGTAAAAGTAAACTTTTTGGCCGTGGTGTCTGGCATGGGTTCCTGAAAAATCTCCGAGTACGGTCTCTGGTGTCGCAACGGCCATCGCCTTGGCATGATCTGATGTTTGCCAATGTTTGGCCTCTTGTTGGTGACAGGCAATGCAGCTGGCATTACTTTTCGGCTCAGCTTTTTCCATCGCCAATAGCGTAGGGGAAAACCAAAAAATCATCAAAATACACAGACGCAGCACAGACACTCCAAGCCTTCGACATGCCTTGCCGTGACAGACAAATGCAGTGAAGATGTTATTTTTTATTAATTATCATACATAATTTAGCGTTTATGCAGCTGTCGCGCAATTGATGAGTAAAGGAGGAAAAAACCAATAGCGCTAGTGACTACAACTCAATACTCCCTTCATCAGACTAGATAGCTAAGTTAGCCTCATATTATTCAATCTAAAATTCAATAGGATAAAAGCATAAACACACGTCTTTAGTGAAACTCAAACAGTGCCGTCATTCACGTTTTAAATGCCGTTTCGTTAACGTGTAAAAAAAGGTAAAGCCATCATTTTGGTCACTATATAAGTATTATTATATGAAAAAATGTTTATCCAGAAATGTACATTCGCTCAAGGTTAAATACCGATGGCTTTGATTACACCAGTTGTCTGTGTTCATTGCTGGTGTGAGCTTAGGGCTCGTTAACCTTAAGTTTACTAAGCACAACCAAATGAGAGGTCATCTTAGTATGGGGAATAGGACTGTATTTTAAGATAAAAAGGGCTTACTCGAACGGTACGAGTAAGCCACTCACAAGCAATAGTGATAAGGGGTGGAGACGGGGTGAATAGTAAATGGTTACCCTTTTACCTGTAATCGATACAGGGTTTAAAAGCCGTAATCAAAGTCATAGCGCATGCCAACCATCAACTGGTCGTTATCTTCGCGGTAATCAAATGCCACTTTTTGGTATTCAACAAATAGACGAAAATCAGCAGTACCCTGCCACTCTAATGTGGCGTTATAGGCGGTGTAATCACCAGAAACAAGATCGTTTAGACCATCATCGAAAGCTGAGATCCCAGCTTTAACTTTATAGATCTCGGTGATTGCATATGCAGCCACAACATCCAAAGTTGAACCGCTGACGTCATCCACATCTATATCCTGATAAGCAGCAGCGACATAAAGCGGACCGAAGTTTTTCGCCAGTGATGCACCGTAGGTGTGCTCCTCCTTGCCGTCATTTAGCTCCTTGCTGTAATAAGCAAAGGCTGCACGGATGAAATCTGTGTTGTACTCTAGTCCCGTGTTGAAAAAGTCGCTGGCGTTATCGGGTCTGCTGCCATCAAATTGAGAATCCACCGAGAAGCTCAGATCGCCAACACTCTTACGGTAAGTCACTAAATTATTGACACGAAATGGGCTCACGCTGTCATAAGCCAATGGCGTTGCTGCGCGGTTAAAAATATCAACCGGATCGCCAATGATGCGATATTGAGTTGATGACTGTTTACCAATAGCCACACGTCCAAAATCTCCCTTGATACCGACATAAGCCTTACGCGCTTCACCGAAATCACCATTAGCTTGAATGTTGACTTTGAACTCTCCACGGGCAAATGCGACCAATGAATCATTCACTTTATGCTCTGTGTAAAGCCCCAAGCGAGACAGCGCATCACCGACATCCCACACATCATCAGAGTCTGTACGGGTCACGCCAAATGTTGGGCGCAATGAACCGTAAAAATTAATACTGGTATTGGATGTTTCACCACTCACTTTTTCATCGACTTCCAATGCAGCCAATCTTTGCTGAATCGCATTTAGCTCTTTTTGTAATTCCTCTTTACTCACGCCATCATCATTAGCATGAGCCACTGACATTGGGAGTGCTAAAGCCAAAGTAAGCAGTGATAGTTTTACTGTTTTATTTTGCATTTTTACATCCTTGAACATTATAAAACAATGACATACAACAATAATTGACATTGCAATGGGTAAGTCTTCCCTAAGAGCTGCGCAAACGCAGCCCGTAAAAAGGGAAAAACACGTAAACTTGGGAGTTAGTGATTAATCACGGTAGCTATCGATGTCAGGGCAACTGCAGATAAGGTTTCTGTCGCCATACACATTGTCGATACGATTGGTGCTGGGCCAGAATTTGGCGTGAGTTTGGTTAAGCCCAGGGAAACAAGCAACTTTGCGTGAATAGGGATGATGCCACTGATCTTGGCTCAGATCGTTCATGGTATGGGGAGCATTCACCAAAGGATTATCTGTTAACGTCCACTCTCCATTTTCCACTTTGGCGATTTCGGCACGTATCGTCACCATGGCATGAACAAATTTGTCCAGTTCAATCAGTGATTCACTCTCAGTCGGCTCTATCATCAAGGTCCCTGCAACAGGGAATGACATGGTCGGCGCGTGGAAACCAAAATCCATCAGACGTTTAGCCACATCCTCTTCGCTGATCCCCGAACTCTCTTTAAGGGGACGCAGATCGATAATGCACTCATGGGCAACGCGGCCTTCTTCACCAAGATAAAGCACAGGGTAATGAGGGCGTAGCTTTTCCATCAGGTAGTTGGCATTCAATATCGCAAGCTCAGTCGCCTGAGTCAGACCTTCAGCTCCCATCAGCGCGATATACGCCCACGAGATAGGCAGAATAGAAGCACTGCCTAAGGCCGTCGCCGCAATGGCGCCGGGGGTTTGATGAATACTGTGTCCTGGCAAAAATGGCGCAAGGTGAGATTTAACACCGATTGGCCCCATACCGGGTCCGCCACCACCGTGTGGAATACAGAAGGTTTTGTGTAGATTAAGGTGGGAAACATCTGAGCCGATAAAACCCGGTGATGTTAATCCCACTTGAGCATTCATGTTGGCGCCATCGAGATACACTTGGCCACCAGCGGCATGTACCCGCTCACAGATCTCACGAATACCGCCTTCATAAACACCGTGTGTCGATGGATAAGTGATCATGATGCAAGACAGACGCTCTGCATGTTCTTCAATCTTGGCGGCCAAGTCATCAATATCCACATTGCCTTTAGCATCGCAACCCACAATCACTACCCGCATCGACACCATAGACGCACTGGCAGGATTGGTGCCGTGGGCTGAACTTGGGATCAAGCAAACATTACGGTGTAGATCCCCACGGCTAGCATGGTATTTCTGAATAGCGATTAAACCAGCATACTCCCCCTGTGCACCTGAATTAGGTTGCAAGGAGAATGCATCGTAACCGGTAATGCGCTTGAGCATCTCACTCAAGGAATCGCTGATCTCTTGATAACCCACGGTCTGCTGCGCTGGCGCAAACGGGTGTAACTGACCCAACTCAGGCCAGGTCACGGGGATCATCTGCGCCGTTGCATTTAACTTCATGGTGCAGGAACCGAGTGGGATCATCCCATGTGTGAGTGAGAAATCTTTGTTTTCCAATGACTTCAAATAACGCAGCATTAATGTTTCGCTATGATATTGATTAAACACCTTATGAGTCAGGTAGCGTGACTCGCGGCGACAATCCACTGGAATAGCCGCAAACTCATCACTTGATGCCTGAGCTTCAAAGTCGCTAACCCGCAAGACTTGATCCGTGATCGCCAACCAAAGCGCTTCGATATCATCAGCGCTGGTGGTTTCATCAATACTGATCCCTAAGCGACTCGGCAGTAGACGTAGGTTAAGCCCAGCATCCAAAGCTCGCTGGTAGATGACTTGGGTCTGTTCATTGGTTTCTATGGTTAGCGTGTCGAAAAAGGCCTCATGAGTTAATTTAAAACCTGCCTCTTTCAAACCTAAGGCCAAGATGGCTGTTAGATGGTGTACTCGTCGGCCGATTTTCCTCAACCCCTCTGGTCCATGGTAGACAGCATAGAAAGCCGCCATATTGGCCAGCAAAGCCTGAGCAGTACAGATGTTTGAGGTCGCTTTTTCACGGCGAATATGTTGCTCACGGGTCTGCATCGCCATGCGCAAAGCTTGCTTGCCTTTGCTATCGATTGATACACCTATCACTCTACCGGGGATCGTCCGTTTGTATTTTTCTCGGGTGGACATAAATGCCGCGTGAGGGCCGCCGAATCCCATGGGAACACCGAAACGTTGTGAGCTCCCAATAACCACATCTGCGCCCATCTCGCCCGGTGCCTTGAGCAGTGTGAGCGCCAGTAAATCTGTCGCCACAGCCACTAAGGTTTTCTTTTCTTGAGCTTGTTGAATCAACTGTTCAAGATTTTGCACTTGCCCTGTGGTGCCCGGATATTGCAGCAAGGCACCAAATACTTCCATCTTAGGCAGCTCACTGGCGGGCGCCACCACGATATCAAAACCAAAGCAGTGGGCTCGGGTTTTCATCACATCTAAGGTTTGAGGGTGAACATCACTGGCCACAAAAAACAGATTACTCTTACTCTTTCCTGCGCGTTTACACAGCGCCATCGCCTCGGCAGCCGCAGTCGCTTCATCCAACATCGAAGCATTGGCTAGCTCCATGCCTGTCAGATCAATGATCATCTGCTGATAGTTCAGCAACGCTTCGAGTCGACCTTGAGCTATCTCTGGTTGGTAAGGCGTATAGGCCGTGTACCAACCTGGGTTTTCCATCACGTTGCGTAAAATAACCTTAGGGACATGGGTATCGTAATAGCCTTGGCCAATGTAACTTTTATTGATCACATTCTTAGCAGCGATGGCCTTAAGCGTCGTCAACATCCCCGCTTCGCTCTGGGCAGGTTCGAGCGCTAAGCCTTGATGCAATCTAATATTACTTGGTACCGTTTGATCGATAAGCGCCTCAACAGAGTCACAGCCTATCGTTGCTAACATCAGTTGCTTTTCCGCTTCATCGGGCCCGTTATGGCGCGCGATAAACTCGTTCTCTGTGCCCAGTTGGGCCAATAAATTGCTATTACTCATCTCATCCCCAAGGATATTGCTGGCCATCAAAATCAGCTAGTCCAGCTGTTTAATCGAGTTGTTCTGCTTAGCTATCTAAGCTTGCAACATACGAGTCAAAATTCATCAGCGACTCAAGCTCTTGCGGGTTCTCTAGTTTAATCTTGGCAATCCAACCGTCTTCAAACGGTGAGTCATTGACGATTTCAGGACTATCATCCAACGCTTCATTAACCGCAATAATCACGCCCGATACTGGCGCATAGACATCCGATGCTGCTTTAACCGATTCCACCAGCGAGAAATTTTCGGTGGCAACGGTCACGTCACCTTCTTCTGGCAACTCAACAAACACCACGTCACCAAGTAACCCTTGGGCATGTTCAGATATCCCCACTGTCACAGTGCCATCGCCATTGTCCTTAACCCATTCGTGAGTAGTGGCAAACTTATAATTAGACTCGACTGAACTCATTGCTTAATTCCTATTTTTTATTGTTTAATTGATTAGCGGTACAGAGGAAATCTTGCACACAGTGCTTGTACTTGCTTGAGCACAGTCGACTCAACTTGACTGTTGTCATCGGGATTTGCAGCTAATCCATCGAGCACATCGCCAATCCAGTGACCAATTTGAGTGAACTCACTCTCCCCGAATCCTCGACTGGTGCCCGCAGGCGTGCCTAAACGTATGCCTGACGTGACCATAGGTTTTTCAGTATCAAAGGGAATGCCATTCTTGTTACAGGTGATCCCGGCGCGCTCTAAACTCTCTTCCGCTTTATTCCCTTTTAAGCCTTTAGGCCTAAGGTCTACCAACATCAGATGAGTATCAGTGCCATTGGTGACAATATCGCAGCCGTGCTCTTGCAAGGTCTTAGCGAGTGTCTTGGCATTGCTGATCACTTGCTCAATATATTGGGTAAACTCAGGTTCCAACGCTTCGCCTAATGCGACGGCCTTAGCGGCTATCACATGCATCAACGGCCCACCTTGTAGACCAGGGAACACTGCCGAGTTTATTTTCTTGGCAATATCTTCATGATTTGTCAGCACCATTCCACCACGGGGTCCACGCAATGTTTTGTGCGTCGTTGTCGTGACAACGTGGGCGTGAGGGAGGGGGTTTTGATGATAGTTAGTGGCAATCAAACCTGCGATATGGGCCATGTCGACCATGAGATAAGCCCCCACTTCATCGGCAATGGCTCTGAAACGGGCAAAATCTATCTCACGCGGAATCGCTGACCCCCCAGCAATGATCATCTTAGGCTTATGCTCGCGAGCCAACATCTCTACCTGATCAAAATCGATTAAACAGCTATCTTGGAGCACGCCATATTGAATGGCATTAAACCACTTACCCGACTGCGCAGGACGTGCACCGTGAGTCAAGTGACCACCAGCATCCAGTGACATGCCAAGAATCGTATCACCGGGTTGGAGCAGCGCTTGGAAAACCGCGCCATTGGCTTGTGCGCCAGAGTGAGGCTGCACATTCACAAACCCTGCACCAAACAGCGTCTTAGCTCTATCTATAGCCAACTGCTCGACGATATCGACAAATTCACAACCACCGTAATAGCGGCGACCGGGATAACCCTCGGCATATTTGTTGGTTAATAAGGTTCCCTGCGCTTCCATCACCGCCTTCGACACAATGTTTTCAGACGCTATGAGCTCTATCTGCTCCTCTTGTCGTTTGGTTTCAAGATTGATAGCGGCCTGAATCTTGTCATCAGTACCGGCTAATCCTGCGGCAAAAAAATGTTCGAGTTCTTTGGAGGTGTAGATGCTTTTCATTCTGTTTCCTTAATTGGCAAGTGATGGCGTTAAATAACCACGCCACCTTGCAAAGTTTTTATGTATATCGACATCATTACCCAAGCTACTTAATGCACGGTGTTGATGACGCCATCTAGCTCGAATGCTTCCAGCACTGTGCCACCACCGACAGAGAAATACGTACGCTGCAACACGATCTCCCCATGGTCATCAATAGCCGTCACCGTCAACCCATTAGGATGCAGAGGAAGTGTCTCTTGGTTATGGAAGTTGAGGTGTTGCTCTGAAGAGAAGTAAACCCAGTGCTTGCCTGCCAATGGCAGCTCTCCGGTGTCTTTTACTATGGCCAGCAACTGAGGGATATCATCGGATGGGAGCTTATCGGGCGTCTCAGACATCAAGCCTAATACACAGGCATTGTCTGTGGCGTGCACCTTACCGGTAAGCGCTAAAGTGCCATACAGATCAACGCTAACTTCAGATACCTTATTCAATAAATCATCTGACATAAGCTGTTTGGCGAATCGATTACAGGCCACCATAGGGCCCACAGTATGAGATTTCGACGGGTTGATGCCGATATTAAACGGGTCAAAAATACTGTGTGGCATTGACGTTTCTCCAAGGCTAGAAGCAGTTCACATTTTATAAACATATCAGTCTTAATTTTCACAAACAACATAAAAGTTTCCTATAGGAAACTTAATTTACCATTTGGTATATTAGTGATTGATTTATAAGATTGTTTATTTTGTGTTAGATCTGTTCATCTGCTGACCCGAATATGCAACAATAGTTAAAACCTCAGGAGAGATAGTCATTAAGCATATGAAAAACAAAAATGAGACTGACTCAGCTCCCTCGATGAACATAGTCAGGAACGAAGGCGGCAATGAGCCAAAAGTAAAAACCGTTCATATCGGCCAGCAAGTTAAGGCGATAAGAACGCAAAATAAGTTCACGTTAGAAGAAGCTAGCCGTCGAACAGGTCTGGCTAAATCCACCTTATCAAAAATTGAAAATGAGCAGATATCACCGACATTTATGGTGTTGCAGAAACTAGCTGCTGGACTGGAAATAGATCTACCTCAGCTATTCACTCAGCCAAGTAAAGTCCAAGCCAGCGGGCGAAGAGATATAACCAAAGCCAATACAGGCAAGGCTCACCTGACACCAACCTATGAGCACGAACTGCTCGCGACAGAACTCAGCAATAAGAAAATGTTGCCCTACAAGACCTGTATTCGTTCGAGAAGCTTCGATGAATACGGCGATTGGATCCGCCATGAGGGTGAGGATTTTTTGTTTGTACTCGAAGGTGATATTCAATTATTCACAGAGTTCTATGAACCCGTACTCTTAAGTAAAGGTGATAGCGCCTATTACGATGCCACCATGGGTCACGCAGTTATATCCGTTAGTGAACAAGATGCTCATATCCTCTGGGTCACCTCCACATAATACGCTGCCACCATATAGTTAACCCCCTACAACAGAAGAGTTGTCTCTTCTGTTGTTTGCTTCACCACATCCCGTACTCTCCTCTTGCCTTTTTAGATTAAATAGTCATAAAAACTGTAAAATAATTCACCATCAGATAATTAATCTCAAAGACCAACCCCGACTCAGCACAAATTTAAAATTAAATATCTAGAACATTCTATAACTTAGTCAATAACTTAGATTACTAATATAAGTTATTGATGACACTGATTAAAAATTAACCCTTGAATAATATTCGCAAAAGCTCTAGTTTTTTCACTATTGGAAACTTTGTACCTACAAAAAACAAACATTTGACCATTAAAGAGTCAGAACAAATTGAAGTAACAAAAAATTATAATAAAATTAGAGGTTAACAATGGAATTTATTACTAGCGCTATCACATACATCAACGGCATCGTCTGGGGACTTCCGATGCTTATCGCCATTTTAGGTGTCGGCATGTTCCTGACCATAGGCCTGAATTTAATGCCCATCTTAAAATTGGGTTCAGGATTTAAGCTCCTTTGGCAGGGCCGCATTCCTGAAAAAGATAAAAAGATAAAAGGTGAAATCAGTCCTTTTAATGCCTTAATGACCTCCCTTTCGGCAACGATAGGAACCGGTAACATTGCCGGTGTCGCCACCGCCATCTTCCTAGGTGGTCCCGGCGCACTCTTCTGGATGTGGTGTACAGCACTAGTCGGCATGGCAACTAAGTTTGCCGAAGCTGTGCTCGCGGTAAAGTACCGAGAAATTGATGAGAATGGTAATTACATCGGTGGCCCCATGTATTACATCAAAAATGGTCTCTCTAAGAAATGGGCTTGGCTTGGTACCGCTTTCGCCCTATTTGGATCCATTGCCGGTTTCGGTATTGGTAATACCGTACAAGCAAACTCAGTCGCCAACGCCATCGAATCAAACTTTGGTGTCGCCTCTTGGATAACTGGTCTCGTGATGATGGTTTTGGTTGGCCTAGTATTGATGGGCGGAATCAAACGTATCGCAGATGTCGCCGGTAAACTCGTCCCATTAATGGCCACTTTCTATATTGCAGGTGGTATAGCCGTGTTGATTGTTAACGCCGCTGAATTACCTGCAGCGCTCATGCTTATCTACAAGAGTGCCTTTACTGGTACCGCCGCAGAAGGTGGATTCGCAGGTGCAGCAGTGTGGGCCGCTGTTCGTTTTGGTGTCGCACGTGGTGTGTTCTCTAACGAAGCTGGCCTAGGTAGTGCGCCAATTGCTCACGCCGCTGCGCAAACAAACAACCCCGTCGCGCAAGGTTTAGTGGCCATGTTAGGCACGTTTATCGACACCTTAGTTGTTTGTACCATTACCGGTCTTGCGATTATCGTCACTGGCGAGTGGACCAGTGGTACTACGGGTGCAGAGCTCACTTCAGCAGCATTTGGATCATCTATCCCGTACGGTAACTATATTGTTGCTATTGCTCTGTCTATCTTCGCCTTCACCACGATTTTAGGTTGGAGCGTTTACAGCGAGAAGTGTGTTCAATACCTACTTGGCGTCAAAGCTGTTGTTCCTTTTAGAGTACTTTGGATCTTGGTTGTCCCAATTGGCGCAGTAAGCTCATTAGAATTTATCTGGTTACTGGCTGATACATTAAACGCCATGATGGCCATTCCAAACCTTATCGCTTTAGCCTTACTAAGCCCTATTGTATTTAAGCTGAGTAAAGAGTATTTCCGCAAAGAAGCAGAAGCTGACGGCGCAGAAGTAAAAGCTGAAGAGTCTTAATGCCCCCTTTTAATTTTGTCATAAATATAACCGCCCTGATTGATCAGGGCGGTTTACGGAGTTGAGCATGACACAAGCACTAAAAAAGACCCCTTGTTATCATTTACATCTAGAAGCTGATGCTAAAATGGTGCCTTTTGCTGGCTATGATATGCCTGTTCAGTACGCCCTAGGCGTTAAAAAAGAACACTTACATACTCGCGCTGCCGCAGGGCTATTTGATGTATCTCATATGGGTCAACTTAGACTGCACGGCACTAGTGCTGCCAAATTTCTAGAGAGCTTGGTTCCAGTGGATATCATTGACCTGCCGCAAGGTAAGCAACGTTACGCACTCTTCACCAATGAACAAGGCGGGTTACAGGACGACCTTATGGTCAGTAATCTAGGCGATCATCTTTTTGTGGTCGTGAATGCCGCCTGTAAAGCCCAAGATATTGCCCATCTACGTGCTCATCTGCCTGAAGGTGTCACTCTTGAAGTACTTGAAGACAGGGCACTATTAGCACTGCAAGGCCCTTTAGCCGCGAGTGTCATGGCAAGGCATGTTCCTGAATCTGCTGCCATGGTATTTATGGACTCACAAGTACTCAATTTCGCAGGGGTTGAGTGTATCTTTGGCCGAGCGGGTTACACAGGAGAGGATGGTTTCGAGATATCGATTCCCGCTGAGCACGCCGAACGATTAACCCGCCTTTTGCTCGCAGAAGCTGAAGTTGAATGGGTAGGATTAGGTGCTAGAGATTCCCTTAGGCTTGAGTCTGGGCTCTGCTTATATGGCCATGATATCGATACAACCACCACTCCTGTTGAAGCCAGTTTACTCTGGGCCATCAGTAAAAACCGTCGTACTGACGGACTGCGTGCTGGCGGTTTCCCCGGCGCAGAACTCATACTCGACCAAATTGCTACCAAAGATGTCAGCCGCAAACGTGTTGGCATGAAAGGACTAAGCAGGGCACCAGTCCGTGAAGGAGCCGAATTGTTTAATGCCGAAGGTGAAAAGATAGGGATTGTCACCAGCGGCACTGCGGGTCCGAGTTGTGGATTCCCCGTTGCCATGGGATATGTCGCGACTCACTATGCACGCTTAGATACAGAGATTTTTGCCGAGGTCAGAGGAAAGATGCTACCGATGCAAATAGCCAAAATGCCTTTCGTCGAACAAAGATATTTTCGAGGCTAGTTCCGCTAATTAACTCGATTAAACTTAGCCAAAATCCCCTTTTCTGCACTCAATCAATCAATTGAGTGCAGAAGGGGAATACTTTGAATCTCAGGTGAGTCTCTCTATCAGTAAGGAATTATATGCAGGTTTTTGTACTTGGTGGTGGTGTTATAGGCTTAACCTCGGCTTGGTATCTGGCACAAGCAGGCCATGAAGTTACCGTGATAGAGCGTCAGCTACACAGCGCTGAAGAGACTAGTTTTGCGAATGCCGGTCAGATATCTTACGGCTACTCCTCTCCATGGGCTGCGCCTGGCATCCCCACCAAAGCGTTAAAATGGTTGATTCAAAAACACGCCCCACTAAAAATCAAACCCAGCATTTCACCAGAACTCATCTCTTGGGCAAGTAAAATGTTGGCTAACTGTAATCAAGCCAGTTATCAAGAGAATAAGTCTCGCATGTTGCGCGTGGCTAATTACAGCCGCGACTGTTTAATTGAGCTGAGACAACATCACGCTATCGATTACGAGGGGCGTCAGCAAGGCACCTTACAAGTGTTTAGGCAACAAGCCCAGATAGAAGCAGTGGCCAAAGATATCAAACTGCTCCAAGAAAGTGGCACTCGATATCAAGAGCTGGATGTTGAGGCATGTATTCGAGCAGAACCCGCGTTAGCCAATGTGCGAGACAAGATTGTTGGTGGGCTGCGCCTACCCGATGATGAAACTGGTGATTGTTATCTGTTTTGCCAGCAGTTAACCACCTTAGCTAAACAAGCGGGCGTTACCTTTAAATTTGGCACAGAAATCAATAGTCTCAACCAGGTTGACGGCAAAATAAGTTCGGTATCGACCAGCGAAGGTGAGCTCAGTGCTGACGCTTATGTGGTCGCAATGGGCAGTTACTCAGCCTCATTATTACGGCCATTAGGCTTATCTATTCCGGTCTATCCCGTGAAAGGCTATTCATTAACTTTGCCAGTGCTTAATAGCGAGTACGCTCCAGTGTCGACGGTGATGGATGAAACCTATAAGGTCGCCATCACCCGCTTTAATCAACGTATTCGTGTCGCTGGCACCGCGGAACTCTCGGGATATAATCTCGATTTAAGTCAGCAGCGAAGAGAGACCATCGCCATGGTCGTCAATGATCTGTTCCCACAAGGTGGTGATATGGAACAAGCCGAGTTTTGGACAGGACTCAGGCCTATGACTCCAGATGGCACGCCGATTATCGGTAAAACGCCTATATCAAACTTATTTACCAATACAGGACACGGCACCCTTGGTTGGACCATGGCCTGTGGCTCAGGAAAATTACTCGCGGATCTCGTCAGTAATGTAAAGCCGGATATCGATCCTAAAGGGCTAGATATTTATCGCTATTAACCCCTTATTTATCTCATTAATAGGGTAGAAGTAGACTAAGAGTGATAGGTTTGATTAAAGCTCATAAAAGTAACACACGATGTAGTAGGAGTGTTTAACACATAAACTCAGACCAAATGACCTCTCCGATTAGCTCACTACCTGTTTTTTCTCCGTAGGAACACATGTTTTGCCCTCTAGGAGGTTATCTCGTGCTTAATGATATTTCACTGTTCGTCAAAATCTGCCGCTTCAAGTCATTCAACGATGCTGCTAACCAACTCGGACTCTCGCTAGCCACCATAAGCCGTAAAATCAACCAATTGGAAAAAAGCTTAGGCACAAGTTTATTTTTCCGCGATAAGAATGGATTAACACTCACTCTGGCGGGAAACGAGATTTTAAGTTCTTGTCAGCCATCGATTGAACATTTAGAGGAGATCCTCAGCTCCTTAGAGGTAAAGAACTACTGTGACAAAGGCAGCGTCATGTTTGTTGCCCCTACCAACTTCATCTCCCGCTTATTTACCGAGAAGTTTTTCGATGAGTTCTTTACTGAACATCCGGATATTATGGTGAATTTTGACCTAAGTAATGAACGCTGCAACCTCAACCAGAAACAGTTTGATCTCGCCATGCGTTTTGGCGATTTAGAAGATTCTGGCTTTATTTGTAAAACCATAGGTAAAGCGGAATATATCTTAGTAGCATCGCCTAAGTTAATTGAGGAGTATGGCCAACCGAATACCTTAAGTGAGCTCGATATGTTGCCTAAAATCATCTTCTCCCCCATTCGTAATTGGCAATTTACATCAACTGAAACCGGATTAGTCGACTATTACCCTCAGGGTGATTTTATCTCTAATGATGTTGCCCTGTGTATTAGTCGAGCTTTAGCTGGACATGGCGTCGGCTATTTAGCCAAACTCTATATCAAAGAGGAGTTATTGAAGGGGGAGTTAGTCGCACTATTGCCTCAGTATCAGCCGCAACATCGCTTAATCAATCTACTCTGGCCGAGCAAACCCGTTCCCTATCGCACCCGACTCTTGATAGATTATCTGGCCAAGAAGTTAGCTAAACCATACTAGGTAACCTGAACTGGGGATAAGCAGTGCCGCCTAATACCAATCAGTATAAAGATTTGATCGCTCTGCGAGAGTTTCGCGGTTCTGAGGCAAGGCAGCGAGTGAAGAGCATAGTTATTCTACGGTTAAGCTCGTTAAC